>VOFC01003941.1_pt1 | contig 14620 bp, 15 predicted proteins | sample 5384161 | NCBI WGS metagenome assembly VOFC01 (sample SAMN12384722, study PRJNA508395) | human gut metagenome | isolation source: healthy gut B | host: Homo sapiens | reverse complement strand
ACTGAATGTCATTGCCGTCATGGATGACGCGGCAGCGCTCAAGCGGTGCATCGCACTGGGCATGGGCATTTCCATTCTGTCGCGCGCAACTGTGCAGACCGATGCACAGCAGGGACGGCTACTGCTGTTCCCCTCGGACAGTCAGCGTTCCTGCGCCGGCTGTACATTGTGTATCCGTCCATACGACATATGTCCGAGCAGGCTATTCACTTTCTGGATTTTATAAAAAGGTATTATCGGATCAGAGATGTCCGGCTGACAGCCGTGCAGGAGTGCATAGAAAAGTACCGACCGACCGGTACACGGCAGCCCTATCCGCAAGGTCAAAACCGGCAAAGCGGATTTCTCAAATTTACCGGGTATGGTCTTGACAACCGAAGGAGAACAATTGCTAACTATCTTGTTCATGCTGAGAACATTATACCGATTACAGAACAATCATTATACCGATCGCACTTGCTATGCTCGTACTTTCTGATAAAAAGCCGGAAATGAAAGCGCTGACGGTTTTTGCAATGCCGATGATTCTCGGCAGCTTTTTTCAGCAGGTATACAATATGGCTGACTCCATTATCGTCGGTCAGTTTGTGGGTTCCTCTGCACTGGCAGCGGTGGGTGCCTGTGCAGCCCTGACAAATGTTTTCATTTGTGTGGCACTGGGTGCCGGTGTCGGTGCTGGCGTGCTTGTGAGTCGTTATTTCGGCGCCAAAGAGTATGGCGAAATGAAAACCATTGTGTCTACGTCGCTGATCAGCTTTTTACTCCTGAGTATCCTCCTTGGTATCTTTGGCTTTTGCTTTTCCCATGCGATGATGAGCGGATTACAGACCCCTGCCGATATTCTGGAGGAAGCGGTACTATATTTGCGGGTCTATTTTGTAGGCTTCCCGTTTTTGTTCATGTACAATATTCTCTCTACCATGTTCACATCCATCGGTGAATCAAAAATTCCGCTGGGGCTGCTGATCTTTTCCTCGATCCTGAATATTGGGATGGATCTTTGGATGGTAGCAGGTCTGGGGCTCGGCGTGTTCGGTGCCGCCCTTGCAACTTTGATCGCACAGGGCATTTCGGCGGTGCTTTCCCTTTTGATTTTCTTCTATCGGATGCGGCGGTATAAGAGTACCTTTGCCTGGTTTGACAGGTGGGAGCTGCGCTCCATGCTTCGAATTGCTGTTCCGTCGGTTCTACAGCAGTCTACCGTGTCTATCGGTATGATGATTGTGCAGGCGGTGGTAAATCCTTTCGGCACGCAGGCACTGGCAGGATATGCGGCAACAATGCGGGTGGAGAATGTTTTTTCCCTGATTTTCGTGTCCATCGGGAATGCGGTTTCGCCGTATGTTTCCCAGAACCTTGGCGCAAACAAAACACAGCGCATCAAAAAAGGCTACCATGCAGCATTGATACTGGATGTATGTTTTGCTGTTCTTGCCTTCCTTATTATAGAAACGCTGCACACACAGATTTCCTCGCTGTTCCTTGGAAAAGACGGAACCGCCCTGGCCTATCAGGTGTCCGGGGATTATATGAGATGGCTTGGTTACTTTTTCTCTTTATGGGAATCAAAATGGCGACCGATGGAGTTCTTCGCGGACTCGGGATCATGCGGCCATTCCTCATTGCCAACATGGTAAACCTTGCGATTCGTCTGTCCGTGGCTTTGATCTGTGCACCGCGTTTTGGTATTGCATTTGTCTGGCTTGCCGTGCCGGCCGGCTGGCTTGCTAAACTTCCTGGTTTCCTATGCGGCCTGACAGATGGGGTGCTTTTATTATGTTAAGAGAAAAACCGTAACTTACTCTCCAATCTTCGCTCAACTCTTTTTACGCTTTGCACAGTCAGTCGATAATCTTAATACTCTCAATAACCGGCTGATTTTTCCGTCTTAACCGTACCATTATCGTCCTCGACCGGCGTATTATCGCAGATTTCATCCACAACATCCATGCCCTTGGTCACATAACCGAAGCAGGCGTACTGACCGTCGAGATAGGTGCTGTCCTGCTGAACGATGAAGAACTGCGAGGATGCGCTGTCCGGGTCGCTTGAGCGTGCCATCGAAACCGCACCGCGCGTGTGCGACAGCTTGTTCTCCACGCCGTTCTCCGAAAACTCGCCCTTGATGGTGTTCTCCGAGCCGCCGGTGCCGTTGCCCAGCGGGTCGCCGCCCTGCATCATAAAGCCGGTAATAATGCGGTGAAAGGTCAGTCCGTCGTAAAAACCGTCGTTTGCCAGGTCCTTAAAGTTCTGGTTGAACAGGTCGGACAGGTTCCACACCAGATCAACGTGCAGCGCGGAGCCGATGACGATGCAGACAACAACGATCGCGGCGTAAGCCTTGACCGCCTTGTGGCCGAACAGCGCCTTTACGTTCTGCTCACCGAAGAAATACCAGCCGATAATGGTGGAAAACGCGAAGAACAGCATGCAGATCGCAACAAATGCGCCGCCGAGCGTGCCGAGCCAAGGGAGGCGGAGAAAGCCAGCCTGTGCGAGCTCGGTGCCCTGAAGGCCGTCCGGGCGCCCGGATTGAGCATGCCGGAGGTCAGGATGACCATTGCGGTCAGCGTCAGAACGATAAAGGTGTCGATGAATACCGAAACGATGGCGATCTCGCCCTGATCCTGCGGACGCTTTACCTTGGCCAGCGCGTGTGCGTGCGGCGTGGAGCCCATGCCGGCCTCGTTGGAGAACAGGCCGCGTGCAACGCCGTAGCGCATTGCCTTCTGTATCGTGATGCCGGCTGCGCCGCCGAGGATGGCCTGCGGGTCAAACGCCGCAACGAAGATGGCCTTGAACGCCGGGATGATCGCCGCGTGGTTGAAGCACAGGATGACCAGGCAGCCTGCCATGTAGAACAGCGCCATGATCGGGACGACCTTCTCGGTAACGGAAGCGATACGGCCGACGCCGCCGAGGAAGATGAACGCCGCGATGATCGCGCAGACGATGCCGACAACGATCTGCGGTGCGCCGAACGCGGTCTTGAAGGCAACGCTGATCGAGTTTGCCTGTACCATGTTGCCGGTGAAGCCGAGCGCGAAGATGATCGCGATGGAGAAGAAGCCCGCGAGGAACTTGCCGAAGCCGGCATGGAAGCGCGCGCGGATGTAGTAGATCGGGCCGCCGGTAACGTGACCCTTGTCGTCGGTGGTCTTGTACTTCTGCGCGAGCACGGCCTCACCGTAGATGGTGGACATGCCGAAGAACGCAGACAGCCACATCCAGAAAATCGCACCCGGGCCGCCGGAATACAGCGCAGTCGCCGCGCCCGCAATGTTGCCGGTGCCGACCTGCGCGGCGATAGCGGTCGTCAGCGCCTGGAACGGGCTCATGCCGTCCTTGCCGGCCTTTTCGCCATTGAGCGAGAAGTGACCGAACAGATGCTTCCAGCCTGCGCCGAACTTGCGGAGCTGGACAAAGCGCGTGCGGATGGTAAACACGATGCCGGTACCTACGAGGAGATACAGCAGCAGGCCGTTCCATACGACGTTGCTGACCTTGCTTACCCATTCTGCCAGTACTTCCATTGTCATTTTTACATTCCCCTTTTTGTCTGCGGCAAACAAAAAACCGAAACCCATGGGTAAAATGGATTTCGGCTCAAAAGAACGACAACAGAACAGGATTTCACGCGCTGATGGAACGCTGACCTCCTGTGCATTTTATCGATCCATACTCTGTCCTTTTGCCTGAGAGATTGGGCACGGCTACTCTTACCCCCGCGCGCGTTGCACCTTCGGCAGTCCCCTTACATCCGGGACGTTCTCCAGAGCCACATCCGCTGACAGTCCTCATCCGGTACACCGGACACCTGAGAGTTTCGCTCCTTCGGCAAGTCTTGTGGACTTTTTCCTGCTAGCTTCGTTTGTCGCTTTATGGTTTTATGGGATTAAGTTTAACATTTCTCTGCATGAATGTCAAGTTTTCCTTCCCGTCGGATTGCACAAAATTAACTTCACATGAAAAAAGGTAAACCGTCGGAGAACGATTTCTCCGACGGTTTTTCCATGGGCAATACCGCATAATTGAACAAGAGCGATCTGCGAATAAATTTTTCGTACTGACGAGGCGCGGTGTTGCCCTAATATCAGTCTTAGTAAACGTACTCGAATTCGAGCTCGCCGATGATGACCGGCGCATTTTCCTCGATGCCCATTTCCTCGAGCTTCGCATAGATGCCTGCGGTCTGGAGCATGCGGTCCATATACTGACGGGACTCGTAGTCGTCGAGGTTGACCGAGCCCATGACCTTGTCCACCCATGCGCCGGTAACGACGTAGGCGTCGCCGTCGCGCTCGATGGTCCAGTCGTTCTCGGTGACGGAGCTGCCTCGGTCTCGACGAAACCCGGCTCGTACACGAATACCGGCGGCAGCTGCTGCAGCTCGTGCCAGGTGAGGTTCATCAGCCCCGGACGCCCTGATTGGTCGCCGCGGACAGCTCCGCGAACAGGAAGCCGTGCTCCTCGGCATACTTTCTCAGCTTTTTCGACCGGCTCGCGGTCCTCGCCCAGCAGGTCGGTCTTGTTCGCCACGATGATCTGCGGACGCGCCGCGAGAAACTCGCTGTAACCGGCCAGTTCGGCATTGATCTTCTCGATGTCGTCGATCGGATCGCGGCCCTCGCTGCCCGCCGCATCGACCAGATGCAGCAGCAGACGGCAGCGGTCGATATGGCGCAGGAAGTCATGACCGAGGCCGGCGCCTCGCTCGCGCCCTCGATGATGCCCGGATGTCCGCCATGACGAAGTTCTGCTCCTCGCCCACGGAGACCACGCCCAGATTGGGCACGAGGGTCGTGAAGTGGTAGTTGGCGATCTTCGGACGGGCTGCCGATGCCATGCTCAGCAGCGTGGACTTGCCGACGTTCGGGAAGCCGACCAGACCGACGTCCGCCAGCAGCTTCAGCTCGAGCACGATCTCGCGCTCGACGCCCGGCTGACCCGGCTTCGCGAAGCGCGGCGCCTGACGGGTCGGGGTCGCGAAATGCGTGTTGCCCCAGCCGCCGTTGCCGCCCTTTGCCGCAACATACGGCTCGTTATCCGACATATCCTTCATGACCTGTCCGGTTTTCTGGTCGCGGATGATCGTACCGCGCGGCACGCGGATGACGAGGTCCGCGCCGTCCTTGCCCTTGCAGCGCTTGCCGCCGCCCGGCTCGCCGGGCGCCGCGACATACTTTTTTTGTTGTAGCGGAAGTCCAGGAGCGTCGACAGATTGTCATCCACCTTGAAGATGACCGAGCCGCCACGGCCGCCGTCGCCGCCGTCCGTCCGCCCGCCGCGACATACTTTTCGCGGTGGAAGCCGACCTTGCCGTCGCCGCCCTTGCCGGAAACGATCTTGATCTTTGCAATATCAATAAACACAGTGTTGTCCTCCTTTCAAGTGGCAGTATGCAACAGTATTATGATCATTAAAACAAAATCCCAGACGCCTGTCTGGGATTTGTGTCTTGTTCGGTTTACTGCGGGTAAACGGAAACCTGCTTGCGGTCCTTACCCAGGCGCTCGAAGCGAACAACGCCCTCAACCTTTGCGAACAGGGTGTCGTCCGAACCACGGCCAACGTTTACGCCCGGATGGATCTTCGTGCCGCGCTGGCGAACGAGGATGTTGCCTGCCGGTACGGTCTGACCGTCTGCGCGCTTAACGCCCAGTCGCTTGACTCGGAGTCACGGCCGTTCTTGGTAGAACCTGCGCCCTTTTTATGCGCGAAAAACTGTAAGCTAATCTTCAGCATCTGTGTGCACCTCCATTACGTTTAAGAAATCGGAATAATTTTGTTCCAGCTCGGAAAAATGCAGCTTTAGTGCCTGAAGTGCGTCCTGACCACGCTCCACCGTGTCTTTCGGCAGGGTAAAGCGGATGTGTGCGCCCTCGTCCTCGATGAGCGTGTCAACGGGGATGTGCTGTACGTCGTACAGCAGAGCATGCGTCAGCATCACCGCACTGGAAATCGCCGCACAAACGATGTCCTCCCCTTCCTCCGCATAGTCCGCGTGGCCGAGGATATCCACCGAGAGGATCCTGTCCCCTTGCAGCGAAAAAGTGACCTTCGTCACGGCCTTACGCCTTGATGGACGCGATGGTTACCTTGGTGTACGGCTGACGATGGCCCTGACGACGGCGGTAACCCTTCTTGGGCTTCATCTTGAAGATGTTGATCTTCTTGCCCTTGCCGGTCTTCTCGACCGTGCCGGTTACGGCTGCGCCGGAAACGTAAGGAGCGCCGACGGTGAGCTTGTCGCCCCTCGCCTACTGCCAGAACCTCGTCAAAAGTAACGGTTGCACCGTCCTCCACGCCGAGCTTCTCGACGTAGATCACGTCGCCCTCAGATACCTTTGTACTGCTTGCCGCCAGTTTTCAGAATGGCATACATTATGATTTTCCCTCTCTTTCGTTGTAGAGTCACGCTTGGCACGGCGGAGCGTCGGAAAAGACGCACACTTAACAAAAAGCCTATGCACAATGCGGCTTGTAATAGCATAACACAAGCCCCTTCTTCTGTCAAGCGGTTTCCCGAAAATCCAAACGTAAAAGAGCGTACGATTTCCGCATTCTTTTCTGTGCATTTTTACCGCAGCGCGATATATTTGAACGTATACATCGGGTTATTGCCGTTGTAGAGCGAGGACGAGCTCAGCACGTTGAAGCCGTTCTCCGCGATCTCGACAGTCTTTGCGGGCGATGCCGCCGTCGCAAGGCCGCCGTAGATCAGATTCGCCTGCGAAAACGCGCCGTCCGTGCGGCAGATGAGCACGGCGCGCGGCGTAAAGCCGAGCGAGATGAACTGACTGGTCTCGCCGTCGCCCTCGTAGGTGCCGAACACAAAAAGCTGATCCACGCGCGCATTCGTCTCGGCGTCCGCGGCGTTCATCGCCTCCACCGTGCTCTGCATGCTGTCCGTGAACGAGCCGGACAGCGCGCTCAGCGACGCCTGCACCGCGCTCTGCTCAGCCTTGCCGGCGATCTCCTGCTGAAGCTCCTGCGCGAGCATTTCGCGCGTCACCGTGCCGCCGTAGGCGCCGATCACGAGCGACTCCATGCGCTCCTCGAGCGTTTTTCCGTCCGCGCAGACCCGGTTGAGCGCCTGCCGCAGCTGCTCGGGCGCGCTGTCGAACCACGCCTTGAGCGCGTCGGGCGCGAGCGTCGGCTGATCGGGCAGGTCGGCTATGCGCTTTTCAAAACGGCTGATCTGATGATCGAACATAACGTTACCTCCCTGTTTTTGTGAGGACGCCCCGTCGGCAGATACCGGAGCGTCCTCATTGTCTCAAGCGGGCAATACCGCATAATTGAACAAGAGCGATTTGCGAGTAAATTCTGCGTACTGACAAGGCGCGGTTTTGCGGTAATACTTGACGTATTACCGTGAAATCGCAACGAATGCAGGGTACAGAATTTCCGCAAAGCGCCGTAGCTTTCATTGTGCGGTGTTGCCCAAGACTTCATCCCCATGAAGTAAGCCTAAGAATAGGAATTTTTCTGCGTTTTGTCAAGCGTTTCGGGTGGTCAATCTTTTGACCAGCAGCAAAACCCTGCCGAGGATCCGCGTTTTTCGCGTTTCGGCAGGGTTTCTCGAATTTTTCAGTTGTCCTTTTCCTGCTTTGCCGCGTCAATATCCTGCAAAAGCTGCGCCCGGGTATCGTCGAACAGCAGCTTTTTGTTGTGGGCGAAATAGGCGTCGCAGCCGAAATTCTGGATGAACCACGACGTGAACCAGTTCGCGGTCAGCTCGGTGGCGAACAGCACGAGCTCCTGCGAATCCGGAATGGCCGCATCGAGCAAGGCGAAGGCGTTCGTCAGCCCCTCGTCTGCGCGGTCGGCCGCCTGTGCGCGCGCCTCGACCTCGCCGCCGAACAGCGTCTTGAGCCGGTCGAACGCCTGACCGCGCGGCGTTTTTTCGAGCGCGAGCGTCTGCTGCCAGGTATCCAACAGCTCCGCCTCGCGCGCTGCGACGAACAGCGCGTCCCGGTCGGTCGAGCCGCTGCGGCGGCGCGTCAGCTCCTCGCGTTTCTCGTCGAGCAGCGTGCCGAGCGTCTTTTCCCTTCGCGGACGCACAGCAGGTCGCCGTGCAGCGCGTCGGTCAGCGCATCCTGCCGGTAAGCCGCGCGCGCCGTGTCCGCAAGACGCGAGAGCAGCAGGCCGAGCACGCCGAGCTTTTCGTCAAACGGCGCGTCGCGCAGCTCGGAGGCGCGCACCTTCTCCCATGTGCCCGAAACGATCTCGTCGACGCGGTAGACCTGACGGTACTTTCCGTAAAGCTGCAAAATAGTTCGCGAAATCCGACGCGATCTGCGGCAGCTGGAGATACTGCTCGACGACCTGCCGGTCGACCGGGAGACCGAGCGTTTCATAGGTCTGCATCAGCTCGGACATATCCTCCCAGCCGCGTGCGGTGACAAACTGCAAACCGTCCGCCGTCGCCTCGACGCGGTAGAAATTGTCGCGCCGGATCTCCAGATAGGACAGGATCGCGCCGTGAATGCCGCGTTTTCCGGCGTATTCCTTCCAGACGCCGAAATCCTCCTCGATGTCGATCTTTTTCACGCGGTCGAGCGTCACAACGTCAAATTCGCGCACGGATTTATTGTACTCGGGCGGATTTCCGGCCGCCACGACCATCCATCCTGCCGGGAGCTGCTGATTGCCGAACGTTTTGCACTGCAAAAACTGGAGCATCATCGGCGTCAGCGTCTCCGAGATGCAGTTGATCTCGTCGAGGAACAGGATGCCCTCGGAAACGCCCGTGCGCTCGATCTCGCGGTAGACCGATGCGATGATCTCGCTCATCGTGTAGCTCGTCACCGTGCGCTCCTCGCCGCCGAGCCGCACCTTTTCGATAAACGGCAGTCCGAGCGCGGACTGGCGCGTGTGGTGAGTCAGCGTATAGGAAACCAGTCCCACGCCGGTCTCCTCCGCGATCTGCTGCATGATCTGGGTCTTGCCGATGCCCGGAGGGCCGATGAGCAGCACCGGCCGCTGCCGGATGGGCGGAATGCGCCACGCGCCGAACTCGTCCTTCGCCAGATAAGCGCGCAGCGCGTTCTTGATCTCCTGTTTTGCTCGTTTGATATTCATGAAAAGCACCTCGGCCTTGTTTCTGTCTATTCCCTACTATACCACGCCTCCCCCGGCCGCACAAGTGCCGCCTTGCCGTTGTCCGGGCGCACGTGCTATAATTTACACGAGAAAAAGGCAAAGGAGCGGTAGCCATGCGCTGCATCGACGGCGAAAACGAACTTATCCTCACCTGCGAGACGCAGGCGGAGGGGTGTGCATCCTGCGGTGCGAGACACGCGACCCGGTCGTGCTGCTGCCCGACGAGATCGACGGCGCGCCCGTCACCGCGCTCGGCAGGGTATGTCCTAAGCGGCGCCGCGCCCCCGACCTCCCGGCCGGGACACGTTTTCCGTGCGCGTGACCTGCGGCGGCCCGCTCCCCGTGCACGAAGCGGACAGCATCCGCGCGGTGACGCTGCCGAAGCACGCCAGAACCGTCGGCAGCTATGCGTTCTACAACTGCCGCTCGCTCGAGGAGCTGACCATGACGGACAGCGTTTCCGCGTTTGACGGCGGCTCGCTGATGAACTGCCTCAGTCTGCACCGCATCCGCCTGCTCGCGCCGCCGGGCGGCGCGACCTGCCTGCCGAAGATACTCGGCGAGACCGCGAGTGAGCTGGATGTGCGCTTTCTGCACGGCGACACGTGCACGCCGCTGCTGTTCCCGGCGTACACCGAGGAGCTTGAGGATTTAAGCCCGGCGCACATCTTTCAGCGCCGCATTCACGGCGCCGGGTACAGCTACCGCCAGTGCTTTGACGGGGCGGTGCTGAACCTCCGCCAGTACGACCGGGCGCTTTCCGAGCTTGCCGAACGGCATGATTTCGCTATCGCCGCCCGGGTCGCGGTGCGGCGGCTCGCCGCGCCCTTTGCTCTGTCGGACAGCGCACGCGCGGACTATCTCGCCGTTCTGCGCGAGCACGGCGGCCCGCTCGCCTGTGCGCTCGCAAAACAGGGCGACAGCGTTTCGCTCCATGTGCTGCTGTCGCTTTCCGTGCTGCCGGATGCCGGCATAGACGCCGCCTGCACCGCCGCGCGCGAGGGCCGGGCAGACCGCTGCGCTCTCCGTGCTGCTCACCGCCGCCGGCCCGTCAAAGCCGCGCGGACGCGCAAAAACATTCGATCTGTAAGGAGGCTCGGCCATGCAGTCCGAACGATGGGCCAATATCGGGCGCGAAATCTGTTTTCCGCCCGCAGCGAGCTTTATATGAACCTGCCGTTTCTCGACGGCGCACTCGCGGCGCTGCCGGTGCAGGACGGCTTCGAGACGAGCTCGCTCGCGACCGATGCAAAGGCGCTGTATTTCAGCGGCGCGTGGCTTGCGCAGCGCTTCGAGCGCAGCCGCACGAGCGTCAACCGCGCCTATCTGCACACGGTCTTTCACTGTCTGCTGCGCCATCCGGCGAAAATGCGCGGCCGCGACCGCGATCTCTGGTCGCTCGCGTGCGACATTGCGGTCGAAAGCCTGCTCGACAGTCTGGATTACCGCTGCCTCGCGCCGGACAAGACCTCGGTGCGGCGGCGCAGCCTTTACCGCTCGCTGCACGAGCATATGCCTGTGCTGACAGCTGAGGCGGTCTACCGCCATTTCCGCCGCGAGCGCATGAATTCCTACGACTGCGCGACGCTCACACGCGTTTTCGCGGTCGATGAGCACACGCTCTGGCCCGAGGATGATGACGATCAGGACCGCCGCTGGCAGCAGCAGGCGCAGCGCACCCAGACCGCCATGGATACGGTTTTCGCCAGCGAAGCGACCGGCGGCGAGGCCGTGCGCGAGCAGCTTGCCGTCTCCGCGCGCCGCACGACCGACTACCGCGCCTTTCTGCGGCGGTTTTCCGCCCTGCGCGAGGAGACCGCCATCGACGCGGACTCGTTCGACTACGGCTACTACGCCTACGGTCTGCGCCGCTACGGCAATATGCCGCTGATCGAGCCGCTGGAAACGCGCGAGACGCGCAAGATCGAGGATTTCGTCATCGCCATCGACACCTCCATGTCCACCTCGGGCGAGCTCGTCCGCGCCTTTCTCGAAAGGACCTGCGAGCTGCTCCAGCAGAACACGAGCTTTTTCCGCCGCATCAACCTGCGCATCCTGCAATGCGACGACAAGCTGCGCTCGGACAAGGTTATTCACGACGCGAAGGAATTTGCCGACTACATGGAGCATTTTGAGCTGATCGGCCAGTCTGCGACCGATTTCCGTCCGGTTTTCGAGCATGTTGACCGGCTTGCCGCCGAGGCCGCGTTCCACTCGCTGCGCGGTCTCATTTATTTTACGGACGGTCTCGGCCTGTACCCGAAAAAGCGCCCGAAGTACGACGCCGCGTTCGTCATGCTCGATGGCGAGTGCTGGCCGGACAGCGTTCCGCCCTGGGGCATCCGCGTCATCCTCCGCGAGGACGAAATTTTAACGGAGCTGTCGCAAAATTGAAGTTTTTCCGACAGGTCACGCGGCCCGGTGCAAAAGGATTTTTCCCGCACCGGGCCGCTCTTTGTATATTCAGTTAATATGGGCGAATTACTTGACGATTTCCTTTGCGGCAGCCGCCAGAACGTCTACCTTCGCCTCAGCCTCGGCCTTGTTCGCGCCCTTGGCCATGATATATACCTTGACCTTGGGCTCGGTGCCGGACGGACGGATGATAAAGGTCGTGCCGCCCTCGAGCTCGTAGTACATGACGTTCTGACCCTTGAGCTCCATCTGCTCGACTCTGCCGTCTGCCATGCAGGTACGGGTGCCCGGCATGTAGTCGCGGGTGAAGTCGACCTTGTCCGGGCCGACAGCGGTCAGCGGCTTGTCGCGCAGCTCCTGCATGAGCTCCTTCATGCGCTGGAGACCGGAAACGCCCGGCATGACGATGGAAATGGTCTGTTCGCAGTAGTAGCCGTACTTTTCGTACATTTCTTCCATTGCGTCGTACAGCGTCTTGCCCTGCGTACGGTAATAAGCCGCCATCTCCGCGATCAGCATGGAGGCGGTGACTGCGTCCTTGTCGCGCGCGTAGTCGCCGCACAGGTAGCCGTAGGACTCCTCGAACGCAAAGATGTACTCGTGCGAGCCGTCCTTCTCGAACTGCTTGATCTTCTCCGCGAGGAACTTGAAGCCGGTGAAGGTGTCGAAGCACGCAACGCCGTTCTTCTCCGCCGCCGCGCGCGCCATCTCGGTGGTGACGATGCTCTTGAGCACCGCCGGATGCGCCGGCATGGTGTTCGTCAGCTTCTTCGCGGTGATGATGTAATCGGTGAGCAGCACGCCGACCTGATTGCCCGACAGGGTGACGTACTCGCCGGACTTGTCCTTGAGGACGATGCCGGTGCGGTCCGCATCCGGGTCGGTGCCGATGATGAGGTCAACGTCGTTCTTCTTTGCCAGATCAATGGCCAGATAGAAGCCTTCCTTGTACTCCGGGTTCGGGTTCTTGACGGTCGGGAAATCGCCGTCGATCTTCATCTGCTCGGGCTCGCAGATAATGTGCTTGTAGCCCAGACGGCGCAGGATCTCGGGCACCAGACGGTAGCCGGCGCCGTGGAACGGCGTGTAGACCAGCTTGAAGTCGTCTGCGACCTGCTTAACGCAGTCCGGATTGACCGCGACCTTGATGACCTCGCCGAGGTACGCCTCGTCGGTCTGTTTGTCCAGAATGCGGATCATGCCGCTCTTGACCGCTTCGTCGAAATCCGTGGTCTTAACGCCGGTGAAAATATCGGTCGCGGCCATTTCCTTCGCGACAACGTCGGCCTCAGCCGGGGGCAGCTGTGCGCCGTCCTCCCAGTAGACCTTGTAGCCGTTGTATTCCTTCGGGTTGTGAGATGCGGTGATGTTGATGCCTGCGATGCAGCCGTAGTGACGGACTGCGAAGGACAGCTCCGGGGTCGGGCGCAGTTCATCGAACAGCAGCGCCTTGATGCCGTTCGCGGCGAGGATGCACGCGGACTGCTTTGCGAACTCGGGCGAGAAGTGACGGGAGTCGTATGCGATCGCAACACCGAGGTCAATCGCCTCCTGACCGTTCGATACGATCAGCTTCGCAAGGCCCTGCGCCGCCTGACCGACGGTAAAGCGGTTCATGCGGTTGAGGCCGACGCCCAGAACGCCGCGCAGGCCTGCCGTGCCGAACGACAGCGGCGCATAGAAGCGGCTCTCGATCTCCTCGTTATTATCTGCAACCGACTGCAGCTCCGCGTGTTCCTCTGCGCTCAGCGCGCCGCTCTCCAGCCAGTGCTTGTATTCAGCCATGAAATCCATGTCTATCACCTCTCCAGATATTTGCTCCGGCAGGCGCGCTTTCGCCATCTGCCGAAGCCTCTATCTAAATTATACGATATTTGCCTGTCAATGCAAGGGATTTTGCGCGAATTATAAAAAACTCCCGCAGCATCTCGTTGTTCTGCACAGTTTTACGTCATTTCTTTTGTGCATTCATTCAGGGAAGGTCTGGAAGCTCCGTCGGACTCCGAGGCGCGTTTCTCTTGCGATATACGGCTGATTATGCTACGATGATACTATATTCAGGCGGAAAGGGCGAAAAAATTGATACAGTGTTTTGTCAAAAAGGAATATGAGCCGCCGTTCGGGCTGACCCGGCCGCCGCGCCTGTTTTCCGTCAGCAGGACGGATGCAGAAGCGTCCGCGCATCCGCGCGTCATGCACGCGCATGACGATCTGGTGGAGATCGTGCTCGTGCGCGGCGGCGAGAGCCGTTATTTCGTCGGCGGCATGCCGTATGACGCGCGCCGGGGCGACCTGTTCATCTATAACAGCCGCGTGGTGCACGATGAGCCGTCCGGCCCCGACCGGCCGGTTGCCTCGTTCAGTCTGGCGCTCGGCGGTCTGAGCGTGCCCGGACTGCGCGAAAACGCGCTCATCCCGGACGATGCCTCGCCTGTCTGCCCGCTGACCGAGGCGCAGACCGTCCGGCTTGAGCGGCTGTATGATGTGCTGTACAGCGAGCTGACCGCAGGCAACGACGACGGCGCACATCATCTGCTGATGGCGCTGCTGACGCTCGTGCAGCAGTTCCTCGCCGCCGCCGCGCAGGACGGCAGCCGCGGAGAAAAACGTATTCGCGCAGCGCATCAAGGACTACATCGACCGGCATTTTGCCGAGGATTTCTCGCTTCAGAGCATGGCGGACGCGCTGCACGTCAGTCCGTACTACCTCGCGCACGTCTGCAAGGATGTGACCGGCTATTCGCCGCTTCAGTATGTCCTGCGGCGGCGCATCGGCGAGGCGCAGACGCTGCTCATCACGACCGAGCTGCCGGTGACGCGCATCGCCGCACAGGTCGGATACGACAATCCGAGCCATTTCAACGCGCAGTTTTCCAAGGCGGTCGGCATGTCGCCGCGAACGTTCCGGAAGGAATATGTTTTTCATAAATAAGCTGTCGCGAAAAAGGACTTTTTCGACAGACTGAGAGCGCTCCCGACAGGGAGCGCTCTGCTTTTTATCATTTTTCCAGCTCTTTGATCTGCTGCTCCATGGTCGGCACGTCGCATTTTCCGGTGCGGATCGCCTCGAGAACCACCTCCGGAGACGCCGGAACCT
>VOFC01005853.1_pt1 | contig 14625 bp, 14 predicted proteins | sample 5384161 | NCBI WGS metagenome assembly VOFC01 (sample SAMN12384722, study PRJNA508395) | human gut metagenome | isolation source: healthy gut B | host: Homo sapiens | reverse complement strand
GTGCAAAGCAAATTTCAGAAGTCCATCTTACCAAGCTGACAAACCTTCTTACAACAGCGTCCAAAGGACGCTACGGAAAAAGAGAAAGCCATCCAGATTCGAGAGGCAGCCAGAGCTTCTATTGGCTCTGTCATGCCTGCCAAATCTTTGGAATTGAAGCATACCATTAAACTCATTCAAGAACTTGCCTCCGAGATCGACGAAATTGAAGATTCTATTCAGAAAATCATAGATGAGCTCAATCCACCAATTCTCTCGATTCCCGGCATGGGAGTAAACTCCGCGTCCGGAAAACTCACGAACTGCTATGCTCACATGGAAAAACGTGGCTCCCGCTACCTGCGACATGCCCTTTACAACGCAACCAAGTACGTCTGCTACTGGAATCCTGTCTTCGATGAATACCTTGCCAAAAAACGTGCCGAAGGAAAACACTACAATGTTGCCCTGTCCCATGCCATGAAGAAACTCGTGCGGCTGATCTACGCTTTGCAGAAGTCTGGAAAAACATATCTTACAGCTGCATGATTTTCTCCTGAGCCTGAGCTAATTCCAACAGAAACTTAGCTGGCGCATCGAACCCTTGACGAACCGAAGCATTCAAATGCTATTCTGTTTCTGCGAGGGTTGGCCGGGCTTGCTTTGCTGTTCTCTCCGTCGCCCTCGCTGTTCCAAGACCAGCATTTGAATGCTGTTTGTCAGGGGCAGCGGTCGGTTGGCGGATTTTTTCATTTTGGGGCTTGACTTTTAATAGTTAGTCTCCCGTGCAGCAGGGTGATTTTAGCGGTCATGCTCTGCCGGGGGCTTGGTGCGGGGCTTTTCTGTGGGAGGTTCATCGGGCACCGGCAGCACCAGCAGACGGTTGCCCAATTTTAAAAAGGCTTCCGGCTGATGGAAAAGCTGCTCGTACTTCTGCGCCAGTTCTGGGGTCAGGGATGCAAAATCCTCCTCGCCCAATCCCACCACTAGAAAGTCTCCGGCAATGGCATCATACATTTCTCCGTTTTCATCCCGAAGGGCACGGTTCAGGGGCAGTCCCATGAGCTTGCCGTCATCGTTATAAACGATGGCAACCGGGTCGGCAAAGGGATAGCTTGCGCCGATGGAACCGCCCACCGCCTGTTGCAAAGCCTTCAGGTCGTTATTAATCTCGACCTGCTGCGGATGCTGTCCCGGTGCAATTTTCAGCGACAGGGTGTTTTCATTCTGTTCCATTCACACCTCAGTCGATGCAGATGCAGGTCAGCTTCTGCCCATCTGCCATCAGGGTGGTGCTGTGACTTTCCAGATAGGTCTGAAAGCGATGAATATCCTCCACCGTCAGGGACACGATGGTACTGTGCCCATCGGTGCGGTAGAAGATGACCGGGCCGGTCAGGTACCGCTTGCCTGCCAGCTTGAGGACCTGCGCCGGATTGTGACTGATAAACAGCGGCGCACCTTTCACGGAAATCAGGGCATCCTCCTCGTCAAAACAAGGCAGAACGGAAGGGGCATCCTCCTCCATGATAATGGTCAGTTCCATGTCCGGGCCGATGGCGGCAAGGTAGACATTCTCGCTTGCCATTTCGCTCAAACAGGATGCCGCCTGTTTCAGCATGGTCAGGATGTTCACATCCACAGTAATCTGCGGAGCATGGGGTGCGGAGTGAAAAGGAATCGTGTTATTCATAGGCGTTACCTCCAAATTTTTGCAAACAAAAAAGACCCAATCGGGTCTTGCGTTACGGGTCAGCGCTCGTTGTGTCGCTGCTGCTTTTTCTGCCACGCATCCAGAAGCTGGATGATCTTCTCCTCCATCTGTTTTGGGGTGTAGCTGCGGGGGAAAATACTTCCGCAGGGTCTCGTTTTTGATGGTCACGGTGTCTTTCTCGCTCTTTTTTCTCCTGTCCCATCACATCAAAGGCTTTTTTCGTAGCTGAAATCTCCCTGCTGTGCCATCTTTTTCAGTTGCTGCGCCTGCGATAAGGACGGTGCATTCTGAGTGTCTTCCATGGCTTCTAAAAAATCCCGCTGTTGGCTTTCGTCCAGATAGGACAATTCCACAGCGGGATTAAAAGCGATCTTTTCTTTTCGTCTACCATGTCCAGCAGTTCCGGGATAAGGTTGGTCAGACGGATAAAACGCTGGACATTATCTTTACACTTTCCCCGGAATCTTCTGCCAAGCGATTCATCTGACGGAAACTTCTGCCAACTTGGCACGAAGTTAAATCTGACCTAGCACCTTGATTTTTTAGAGCTTCCAGCTTCATTTTGTAGGCGAAAGCCCGTTCACTGGGCAGGATGTGCTCACGCTGTAAGGTTGGAATCCACCATCAATATCACAGCTGCATCGTCCGACATCTGCCGCACAATGACTGGCAGTGTATCCAGCCCGGCAAGTTTAGCCGCATACTGACGGCGGTGCCCGGAGATAATCTCGTAGCCGTCACCCTCCGGGCGAGGTCGGGCAATCAGCGGAGCCAGCACGCCGTACTGTGCGATACTCTCCACAGTCCGGGTCATGGCTTCATCGTCCAACACCTTGAAGGGGTGGTTGATGAAGGGGTGCAGCGCATCAATGGGAATCTGCTGTACCTGCTCCCGTTGTTCCTCCTGTCGGTTTTCCTCGGTGGAGAACAGGTCATCTAGCCCTTTCAGAGCTAAGTTTCCGTTGTCGATCGGCATCCGCCAGCACCTCCTTTGCCAGAGATTTATAGGCTTCTGCCACCTTGCCTTTGGGGTCATAGGCAAAGATGCTTTTGCCTGCCGCACTGGTTTCTGCCGCACGGACAGAGCGGGGGATAGTCTGGTCAAACACCTTCAAGTGCTTTCCGTATGCCTGCCGGATCAGATTACTGATCTGTTGTCCGTAGTTGGTGCGGCTGTCGGTCATGGTCAGCAGAATGCCCTCAATTTTTAGTTTCGGGTTGATTTGCCGTCGGACCTTCTGTACGGTCTGCAAAAGCTGTTCCAGACCTTTTGCGGAAAGGTACTGTGCCTGCACAGGAATCAGAGCAGCGTCTGCCGCCGCCAATGCGTTAATGGTCAGCATCCCCAACGAGGGCATACAGTCCAGCAAAATAAAATCGTACTCCCGTTTGGCACTGTCCAGCACCTGCTTGAGCATCTTCTCCCGGTTCATACTGTTCACGAGGGCTACTTCCAGCCCTGCCAGTTCGATGTTTGCCGGGATCAGGTCAATGCCTCTGCATGGTGCAGAACGCCCTCACCGGGCTGAATAGGCTGGTCGTTCATGGCTTTTTGCATCAGGGTAGACAGGGTAGTGGGCAGTTCATCGGGCTGCTGCCAGCCCATGCTGATGGTCAAAGACCCCTGTGGGTCGGTGTCCACCAACAGGACTTTTTGCCCTCCATTGCCAGTCCAATGCCTAAGTTCTCACAGGTGGTGCTTTTTCCCCACACCGCCTTTTTGATTGGTGACTGCGATAATCGTAGCTTTCTTTGCGATAACATCACCCCCCCTTCGGTGAACCGCGCGCAAAGTCGTGGTTCGGGATTTTCGGACGATAGCCGTTGCACGGTCGCTGGACATAAACTCAACGACTGCAAGCCGTGGAATCGTCAGCGTGCCACGAATTTTGAAACCAACAAGGATCTTCTGATTGCACCACCGCTGGATGCTTTGTGCAGAGTAGCCTGTCAGTTCCGAAACAACCGGGGTGGTCAGCAGATCATCATATCCAACCGTAAGATTTTCCCATAGGGTATACAGCCCTGTTTTTTCCGGTTCTGTAAAATTGAAGCGGATGATCTCTGCGGCAGGCTTGTCCGGGTACCGCTTGGAGCAGCCGTTCTTTCCGATATAAAAGCCCGTTGGCACTTTATACTTTTCGGGGTTATCTTCACGGTCACACAAGTAGGTGATCACATCGTGGGTCGCAATATGGTATTTGCGTGTTTTCTTTCCTGTATTGATACACGGAACGAGGCCGGAATCCAGAAGGTACTTTGCGTGTTGCTTGTTGATGCGGGCAACGCGATAGAACTGGTCTTTTGTCATTCCGTAGGGATAATCTTCGAGTATTTTATAGCACTCTAACAGAGTTCTCATGCTTATCCATCCTTTGCTGCTTTGATTTTGTCAGCGCCAGAAGCAACATATTGTATGGATGGATTCTAGCTCCCGGAATCTCTCTCGCCCGTTCTCTCCAACGAGCGTAAAATCTCTCCCGATTCTCCTTGCACCGCACCATTGGCGTTTCAGCCACCCCGTCTTCGTTATGACCGGGCTGCGAGTTACAGAAGTACCTTTTTGTGAAGTACCGGACGATTGAACTATTCTGTTTTCAAAGAACGGAGTTTTATAGAAAATCTTCGGAATTTAAGGCTTCCGAAAAATTGTCCCTCTACTTACGAGCCATCGAAAACGGCCCAAAAGTAGCCCGAAAAAAGAAATTTGTTGAAAAGTTTTTGGAAAATATAGTTGAAGTTTTCAGCCACCCCGTCTTCGTTATGACTGTGCTGCGAGTTACAGAAGTACCTTTTGTGAAGTACCGGACAATTGAACTGTTCTGTTTTCAAGGAGCTGCTTTTTATAGAAAATCTTCGGAATTTAGGGCTTCTGAAAAATCATCCCTCTAATTGGTAGCCGACGAAAAAGGCCATTCTGCACCCACAATTTATAACTTGTAACCAAGATGTAATCTCTCGAATCGATATTCGCCAAAAAAAGAAGCCTTCATATACGAACCCAGTTGAAAGGCCAAAATACAACCACATCTTCGAAAGTTAACAAAAAAGTCACGATTGGAACTTATGAAAAAAGAAGGCTGGATTTCTCCAGACTTCCAATAGTATGTATCAATGGTTGCAGTTCAAGATCTTCTCAAGCGTATCCGCAAACCTGACATCCTGCTCCTTCGTCCGCTTTGCGCTCCCCTTGGGGTGCTTTCCGGCACGGAGGAGCTTTTTGTTTTCGTATCGCCGCAACATGAGAGCTTCCATGTTGTCGGCGGTGTATTCCAAACCGTTCTGGTTCAGCACTCGTGCGCACTTGGCAAGACACATGCTCGCCAGCCCGTAGTCCTGTGTTACGACCACATCTCCCGGTTTTACCCGGTTGACCAGAGCAAAGTCCACGCTGTCCGCTCCTTTATCGAACACCAGCGTCTGTGCACTTTCCCGCTCGATTTGGTGAGCGGTGTCGCACAAGATAATGACAGGAACGATAAACCGCTTTGCGATCTGCAATGTCAGATCCGCCACCGGACAGCCGTCTGCATCAATCAAAATGGTCATGTGTTTCCTCCATCACCCAGCGAAAAGCCTTTCGCGGTACGCAAATCGCAGCCATGACGGCGTTTTTTCGTGCGCTCTTCCTTGTCGCCAAGGCTCAGATAAACGCGCTGTGCCTGTATCGGGTGCTGCTGTTCAAACTCCATCCAGCCCGGAAACCAAACAGCGAGGGGTGAGGCGGCGGCGACACCGTAGAACAGATTGTCAGCTGTCTGGGTGGATGCCCATCAACAGGCATCAGGAGATGGCTGGGAACGCAGAAATTCAGTAACACGAGCGTAATAGACTCGCAGGAACTTGGCACTTCCTGCGACGGTATAAACGTAATAATGCTTTCTTTCGGAACGCTTTTTGTCCATAAAGCAGTAAACAGAATTTTCCGGGTTTGAGCGTGTTAAAATAATTGATTGCAGCGTCCATTGTACGGGCACTTGGAAAATGTGTAAAAAGTGTTCTGCATATAGCAGCAATATGAAAGCAGTATTTCACAGCGGGGCATTATGAATCTATAATAGGTAGTTGGAAATAAACAGAAAGAGGGCCTTTTTGATGGCAACGATATTTCCAAGAGAAGAAAAGGCAGAGGCACTGTTCGGGGAGATCCTGAAAAATCCAGAAGCCTGCCACCGCCTGATGGATACCTTCAACGACTCGCTGGACATGGCAGACGTACTGGATGCGCCGGCCGTGAGTGCACAGCAGTTTGCCGCAGCGCTGTTCAATGCCTACGAGAACAAGGATCTGTCTGCCTTTCTGATGGCGATCTGCCAGCACAGTATGTTTGACCTGCTACGGAACGCTGCCCTGATCCCGTTCAAATTCAACGCCGATGGTCAGCCGAACCCGGTGATCCTGACGGATGATGCCGGCGTTCTTTTGCCGAACAACAAAGTTGCCGTGAGCAGCAAAGTATACGACCGGTTCATCCGGGTGTTCCAGAAGCAGGAAAAGGTAAAAATGTACCTTGCCAGCGGCTACTGCAAGTATCACGGCTACGACGAAGGCTCGATGGATGTGGTGGAGTACCACTACAACCAGCATTTGGGGCTGCTGCTGATCTACGAACTGCCGGACACCGTGAAGCAGAAGGTAACGGAAGCGGAGGCCTACTCCACCGTCTGGGATATCCAGATGAAGCTGCAGCACGCACTGCCCCGTTCCGTGGTCTACTATGGACAGGATACGCTCAAGGACGGCGGAACCCGCTACGATGAACTTGGCGTTTTTCTGCCGCTGGAACACTTTGCCGACCGGCTGGAACGCCATGTGGAAACTGCTACCAAGATCGTTTACGGCGAGTAAACGCCCTGTAAACGAACTCCCTTTATAAGTGCATCAGGTGCAATAACGGAAAGTCTTGTCAGTGACAATACGGGCGAAGATCAGCCCTAACGGCAGTGCCACGATGATGAGAATGGCATCTGCAAACCATGTGGCGGAGTCCATCAGAGACAGGATGCCCAGATTATAGATGGCACGGTAGAAATACAGTCCCGGTACCATGATAACGATGGACGGCACGGTGACGGAGATGCGGGGATAACCGGCGGCGCTCTTCAGGCAGGAGGCCAGCAGTCCGGACAGCAGTGCGCCCAGAAACGCTGCAACAGCGGGCGGAAAGCCCGCAAGGCTCACCAGCTCCAGCCGGAACGTGTTCGTTACCGCACCGATAAGGGCGGCGCAGACTGCCAGGTTCCGGGGACTGTTGAACATGAGCGAAAAGCCGAACACACCGCCAAAACTTGCCAGCAGCCGGAACACGATCTCTTCCGGGAGTGTCAGGCTCAGGGCAGGGAACTGCACCGGCTGCAAATGCAGCAGCAGTGCCATGATCCAAGCCGTCATGGTTGCCACCAGAATGATGAGGACGGCGTAGGCCAGACGTTCCAGCCCGGAGCGCATATCCAGCTTGGCAAGGTCGATGCCGCTGGTAATGAACGGAAAGCCCGGAATGATGAAGAGCATGGAGCAGATATACCCCGCCTCGTGCTGCGCCGATACGGTAAACAGCACCTCTGCTAGCTTCAGCAGAATGGCATACACAAGGCTTGCTGAACAGACCGACGCCGTAATGCCCAGAAACAGGGTGAAATGGTGCTTTGTCAGCTTGCACCGTACAAAGTTGCCGATGCCTGCACCGCAGAAGGCACACAGCATTTCCACAATGCCGCCGCCAAGCAGAAAGGTGAAGCAGCCGCAGGCCAGTGCAGCTGCAAAGCCCAGTGCGATGGGCGAATACAAGCCGTGGATGCGCTCGATCTCATCGAGGTGGCTGTGCAGCTCTTCGCCGGTCATAAATTTTCCTTCCCGGTCGAAGTCGTTGACGAAATGCTCCAGCCGGTTCAGCCGGGAGGTATTCACGCCCGTGTTTGTCAGACAGAGTGACTGGGTATAACACTGGTCACCATCAAAGCAGGTGAACTCAATGGACAACAGGCCGATGTCCGCTGTTGTTGTGACTCCCAGCTCCCGCGAAAGGGTGTTCATGGAGCTTCGGACACGCCATGCGCCGGTGCCGCATTCCAGCAGCATCAGCCCGGTGCGTCCAATGACGGAGGCTTTTTCCACAAGCCCCGCCTCGGTAATGGGGACGCCCTTGCTGGCCGACGCATAGTCGTGCCAGTAGACTTCCATGTGATTTTTGATGATCTCACTTTGCCGTTGCCCCATACCGGAAAGCCTCCTTTGTGATATGGGGATGTTGCAGCTGTTTCAAGACTGCGGTGCTATTATAAGGGAAATTGCAGGGCGGGTAAAACGTATCTTGGATATGCCGGCAATGTTCGTTTGGTATTTCAAAGAAGAAAATACGTTGCGTTTTTGGCGGCTCTGCGGTAGGATAGAAAAAACACGCCGAAAGGAAACTGCCGTGACCCTTCAACAACTCCGCTATGTCACGGCTGTTGCTTGGAAGCAGATTTGTTCGGAACGGACTCTTGTAGCCGATATGCAAAGTCATGAAACATATAAAATAGGAAAAGCGTCAAAAATCATCTTGGCCAGCGCTCTTTTCTGGACATGAGTGGCGCGAATGGTACATGAGGATGCGTCTGGTACCAGTAAGCTGTGGTAGCGACATCATCCTGACGTTCAAAAAGACCTCCGTGACTGGCACCAATCTGCTGCAGAGTTACCTTAAGGTCCTTCTCAAAAAAGGATAGGATCAAGAAGGTGCCAGCGGTAGAAGCTGCGTTGTGGCATCTGATCATCATTGTGGTAATCATTATGAAGGAAGGTATCGTGGCTAGAGTAGTAAGGATAGCCAAGATACGGAGTACAGTACTGATTTTCAACGGTTTGGCCATTTTGCTGTGTTGCAAAGCTCCAGGCACCGCCGAAGTAATCTTCTGTTCCGGTTCCGCAAATGGTTGGATAATCCTTGTCTCCATCGATGTAGAATTTCATCTAACAAATCGGTCTGGGTGGATGCCCACAAAGCAAACAATCCCGCCAGCGAATAGCCGCCCAGAATGATTTTGACGTTTTCCGGGAGATTGAACTGTTGTTTCAGTGTTGGCACGCCCCGCTCTGTCAGAAAGCGCAGGGTGTCCCCAGCCTTTCCGCCGAAACCCTGCTTCCCCCACACGGCAGGAGACTTCCACGGAGAAAGTGCATCGTTCCAGCTTTCCACCGGGATAGCTGCAAACAGAAAGTGGTGCGCACTCTGTGCAATAGCGGTAACTTCGCTTTCCATGCTCTGCAACTCATGTTCACCGGTCATTTGGAGCAGCAGGTATTCTGCATGAGCTTCACCGTAAATGCGGCAAGGTCTGCTCCCGATTTGCATTGTCTGTGCGGTCATTGTAGCAGCCTCCCGAAAAGACTTTGATAAGCCCAGTATAGCAACTGAAAAATCATTTTGCAATTCAAAAAGGCGTTCGTATTCGCAGCAAGCAGGGCTTGTTGGGAAATCCCAAACCCTTGCCTGCATCATAGGAGGGGTAGCCATCACGGAAGCGTGATGATTGCAGGAATGCGGCACAAATCAAAAGCAAAATCAAACCGATCCAGATCCATCATAAGACCCATTTTCCAATCAAAAAATGCCTTACCCGATTCCACGCCCAGAGCAGATGCAGGTTTCTTCGTTCCGGCAAGGGCAGCAACATCCATGTTTTGAACACGATGCCTGCCATATTTTCGTCAAAAGCATCAAACCGCGCCCTTTCTCCAATCGTTGATGGGCGTATCGTCAATCCAAAGACGCATTCCGCCCTCCGGGGGCGAAGGGCGAACTTGGGCGAACTTGGGAAGGTGCGGTAGATCTGCGGTCGGGCTTCAGCAGCTTGACCTCTGCGGAGATCAGGGCACCGTCCATCAGCTTGCTGGCCTCTGCCCGTGCCCAGTAGATGGGCTGGCGGGTGGCAGCGTTGGAAAGCAGGTAGAGCCGGTAGCCCTTTGCTTTCAGTGCCTGCAAAAGCTCCAGCATTCCCTCCACCGGCACGATGGGGTCATCCCACGTTTCGATCAGCCCGCGGGCTGCATCGTGCAGACGCTCCGGCAGGCGGGGCAGGATGTGCTGTTCTGCGATCTCCTCGTCGATCACGCCCCGGTCCAGCATGGTCCACTCCACCGAGCGGAACACCTCGTTGCGGATCAGCCTGCGATCCTCGCCGGTGAGGGAATAGCGGTCCATAAACAGCTCCGGGTCAAACCAAACCAGAACGTTTCCCATATCAAATACGATGTTTTTAATCATGTGAAACCCTCTTTCTGCACAAACCGCTTAACGCAGTTCTTCGATGTGATAGATGTAATCCAGCGAACTCAGTGCCTGAATGATCTCCCGGTGGGTCTTGTACTTTTTCAGCTCTGCGCTGAAGATGGTGAAGGTGATGGTGTACACGCTCAGACCGGAACCCACATACGCCTGATTCGCCTCGATGTCGTCGATCCGCAGACCAAGCTGGCGGCTGACGGTAACGAAATCGCGCAGGTAGTTGCTGTTCTTCAGCTCCAGATGAATCTCGGCAAGGATGGACCAAGAACGGTCGATGTTGAACAGCTCGCCGTGGGTGAAATACTTCACCACTTCTTCAAAACGCTGGACGTGCTTTCCGCTGGGCTCGTCGATGCTGTTGTAGAACTCCAGTGCGTCGATCTCTGCGGAGGTCATGGTCTTGACGTTCTGCTTCGTTTTCAGCAGGCGAGGCTCCTGCGTACGATGCTGCAGACCCGGTCTGCCGCTAAACCGGAACAGAACCTGCACGAATATTGCAAAAGCCCACAGGCCGGAAATCCATCTGACCTGTGGGCTTTTTGTCTCTTTTCTTTTCAATGGCATCCTGCAGAGCGGGCAGCGGCGTCGCATCGTAGCGCACCACAAACAGCACATTGTTCGCCAGTTTGTTCAGGCGCAGCACGTCCGAGGAACGACCCACCGACGAAGCGTCGATGACCACGTACTCGTAGGGCTCCATGATTTTTCCAGAAGCTCGAACAGCGTACCATCCAGAGGCACGGCATTGCGCTCCAGTACCATCGGCAGCAGGTCCAGAAAGCCCGTCAGCGAAACGATGGCCTCCTGTGCAGCAGACTCGCCCTTATACAGAGCATTCAGAGTCCGGCTGTAATCCACGCTCCGCAGAAACATTCCGCCCAGACTCGGGGCGCGGGTGTTCAGGTCCAGCAGCAGAGTGCGCTTTTCCATATCCGAAAGCTGCAGAGCCAGGTTCGCTGCCACCGTGCTCTTGCCCTCGCCGTCCTCGGCAGAGGTCACATAGAATCGGTGCTGCTTTTCCTTTGTGCCGAAGCGATTGGTCAGGATATATGCCGCCGAGGCAAAGTTCTGCACAGCTTCGGCATCCGAGCGGTGCTTTCGCTCAGGAGCTGGGTATTCTTCTGGAAATAGCCGTCGTCCTTCGGGACATTGCCCAGCGTTTCCAGACCCAGAACATCCTCCACGTCTTTCAGGTTCACCAGAGTGGGCCGCATAAAAAAGTTCCAGAACTGCCATGCCCACACCGGCCATCAGGCCCAGCAGGCTGAAGATGATCCAGAGGCTGGCATAGCTGCCGCCACCCATCAGATACTTTGCCTCCGGGGCGTCGATGACCGCCACCGAGCCCACCATCAGCGTCTCCGGCAGGATCGTCCTGCTGGCGTCCAGAATGGCGTTCATCAGCCGGATGCCGGCGTCCGCATTGTTCCAGCTCAGAGTGAGCTGAAGGACCTGTGTCTCGTTGTACCGGCTCACCTCCAGATTCTGGTAAACATCCTTCGTCGAGACCGACACAAGGCCCGTGCTGTCAAGGGCCGCCTGCAATACGCGGTTGCTCTTCATCACAAAACTTGCCGCGTCTACCATATCCTCCGCCAGATGGAAGTCGTTGGTGCTCAGGTAGGAGGAGTTGTTGGTAAAGGCTCCCGTCGATGATTGGGAGGTGATGGCAATGGAACAGCTGATCTCATAGCTGGTGTAGTTGCCCTGCAGATAGGAGACACCGCTGAGCGCGAATCCGCAGATGAATCCCAGCAGGCCCAGCGCCAAAATCATCTTCCAGCGCTTGAAGGCCGCATACAGCAGGTCTCCTACACGGAGCTGAACATTGTTCATCGTTTCTCACCGCCCTTTATGACTCTTTTTTGTTCGAATCTTCTTCGTTCTTTTCTTCTCTCTGGGCCTCTGCTGCCTTCCGCGCCTTGCGGCGGGCCAGCACGCCCCACAGGAATACCAGCAGCCAGATGACGCCTGCCGCGATGACAGCCAGCACAGCCAGCGCGATGACACTGCGCAGCGTGAATACCGGCACGTTCCAGTTCTGTTGTCTTGCCGTATCCTGTACGGTAAAGTTATATTTCTTTGCGTTTTCTGCATTCGGCTCACCGCGCACGACATAGTAGCTGCCCTCGGTCAGGTCGGTGAACATCTCGCCGGAACCGTTGGTCGTCCAGGTCTGGATGAGCTGGTCCTGAGCGTTGTACAGCGAGAGCTGTTCGTCTGCCGTGTCACTGCGCAGGACCATATCCACTGCGTGGATGGACACCCGCAGCATCCGGTTGGTGATGGACAGCGCTGCCGTGCTGAGGCCGTCGATACGGCCATCTGCCGCCACCGTCATGGTGTAGTCCGTATTGTCCAGGCGGTAGTTCTCCAGCGTCTGCTGCTCACGGATGTGATAGGTCGTGCTCTTGTCCAGGTCGGTCAGCAGCACATTGCCTGCGGCATCGGTCGTCACGGTCTGAGTGATGCCAGTGCGCTCGTTGCTCACAGCAAAGGTCACACCTTCCAGCCCGGTGGAGTTCAGTTCATCGGTGACGCTCAATGCGATTTTGGTCTTCTCTGCGTCGATCTCATGCAGCTCCGGATCCTCGCCGTTCTTCTTCTCCACCTCGACATTCAAATCTTCCTGCATGGTGGTGTAGTAGTTGGGGGACGACTGCTGCTTCACCGTGTACTTGCCCAGATGCAGCTCCTTGCTCTCGCCGTAGCCGTTCTCATCGCAGACGATGGTATCTGCATACTGGCCCTGCGTATAGCGCACCGTGCCGTCCTTGGTCACAATGTCCTCAGCCGCGATGACGCGGAATGTACCGCCGCCCACAGGCAGCTGCGTCTCGGCGTCGTTCATCTGGATGCGAATGATGTTTTTGCAGGGCGACAGCCGGATCTGCACCACATAGGGCTCCGGCCAGTCGTACATGCGGTCTACATCGTAGTAGGTGTCCGCTGCCGCATCGTATCCTTCCGGCTCACTGAGCTGACGGAAGTAGTAGCTGCCCTGCCAGATCTTTTCCGGCAGATAGAAGGTGCCTTCCCCGGTGGTCTCATACTCCCGGTAGCTGATCTTTTCCGGGTAGTAGGTATTCAGGGTCTGCAGGCTGCCGTTTATCAGATGGGCCGTATCCGTGCGGTACAGCTCGAAGGTAACGCCCGCTTCCGGGATGCGCCGCTCCGTCTCATCATCGACCACTTCTACGAACACGGCGGCCTTAACGCCGTCCTCGTCGTAGCCGCCGCCACCGCCGGTCTGGATGATCTGCTGGTCGAACTGACCGTTGCCGTCTCCATCACCGTCGCCGGTGCCGCCGTCATAGTACCAGCCGCCGGGGTCGTTATTGTTCCAGCCGGTGCCGCTGGACGAAGGCCCTTCGCTGGAAACGGAGGACGCCTCCTCATAACCGGTGTAGTCGCTCAGAAGATAGAGACCCAGCAGCGCAATGATGAGCACCAGCACAAACACAAGGCCGCTCATCATATCGGTGGCCGGCTGCCAGAAGTTGTACTCCTCATTCGGTTTCTGTCTGTGTCTTTTCATCCTGCGTGCCCCACTTTCAGAATCTTGGCGAACTCATCCACCGACAGCGGTCGGGAGAAGAAATAGCCCTGTCCCTCGGTGCAGCCTGCCTTGCGCAGCACATTGAGCTGCTCTGCGCTCTCGATGCCCTCGGCCAGCAGATTCAGCCGGAGCGTGCGGGCCTGTGCAAAAGATACCGGGCAGTGCGTTCGTCCGGTTCTGCATCTCGGCGCTGCGCAGATCCAGCTTGAGCAGGTCGGTGCCAAAGCCGCCCAGTGCGCTCAGCTCCACATAGTCGCCGTCAAAGCCGTCCAATATCACCCGGAAGCCCATCTGCTGCAGCTGAGCCACTGTCTCACTCAGAACGTCGTGCGTTTCCAGATAGGCAGTTCTCGAAATATCAATGTCCAGATATTTCGGCGGGATACGGTATTTTTCAGCATTCCCGAGAAGAATTCTGCCACATCAATGGCCAGAATATCAGTCTTGGTCACGTTGACCGTAATAGGCATCGGACGGACACCCTCGTCGATCCACACCCGGATGGTCTTGCACACTTCCTCCCAGATGTACTGGTCCAGCTTCGTGATGTAACCATTGTTTTCCAGCACCGGGATGAACACGGCGGGCGAGATCACGCCCAGCACCGGGTGGTTCCAGCGCACCAGTGCTTCGGCACCGATGACCCTGCGGGTGTTCAGCTCATACCGCGGCTGCAGGAAGAAGGTGAACTCGTTCTTGCGCAGGCCGTCCAGGATCTGCGGCATCAGTACGCGCTCGTTGCCGCCATTTCCTCTCATGGCTTCGCCGGTCAGAGCGCCATTACTTGTGTTCTTGGGCAGACGGTCCAGCAGTTCCAGGATCTGCCGCACTTCGCGGCGGCTGCTGTAGCGCGCCTGCTCGTCGGTGGTGGGAATGACCGACTTGTGGAATTCTTCGAGAAACAGTCCCGTCTCGCGGTTCATGATGTTCCTCAATACATTATTTATAATATTAAACAGGATAGACAGGATAACGCCTGCGATGGAGGTATAGAATGCCGTATCGATACCGGCCAGAATGGACTGCACGCTGCCCAGAGCGGCCTCCACCGTGACGAAGCTGATGTTCCGCAGGCCCAGCAGCAGACCCACGAAGGTACCCAGAATG
>VOFC01003547.1_pt1 | contig 14639 bp, 26 predicted proteins | sample 5384161 | NCBI WGS metagenome assembly VOFC01 (sample SAMN12384722, study PRJNA508395) | human gut metagenome | isolation source: healthy gut B | host: Homo sapiens | reverse complement strand
ATGATTCTTTCTGCGGTACTGCGTTCGTGGCTAATGCGCAGCGGAACCGATATTTTTGAGAGTTTGTAAATTTATTATTCAACTTCGTATTGAGTTATTTCAAAAAGGGCATCTCCAAACCTGTCGGAGATGCCCTTCATCATTTCATAAACCGACGTAAACGGAATCAATTTCCCGGGAAATAATTGCTTTCTTCAACCCAATCGGCTCAATTTCCCGGGAAATAAAGTCAAAGAATTCTTCGGTTCCTTGCTGAATATTTCGACTTAATCCGAATATTTCTGCTCGAGGTGTTTATTAAACAGATAGGATTCATAGTCACCGATGGAAAATGCACGTTCCGAGGCTGCATCGCCGTACCGTTCCGCAAGCTCCGCAAACGTAATTTTCCTTGCTTCGCGCTGTGCTAAAAGTGTCTTCTTCGTTAATTCGGCGCATTATTTCCTCAATACCGTCAATTTTCAGGTTGCCGATTCTCCATTCAGGAGACATATGCGTGTAATTGTACCAAATGTCAAAAATTATTCGTAATATTGAGAACAATGAAATCTCCGTTGGAATAATCCGGATTCTTGCTGCACTTCAGCAGACTTTCAACGCATTCCGCTTCGGTGCGCAATTCTTCATACTGCCAATAGTACGGCACGAGGCATTGCGGGATGTCACTCTTGATAATTCGAATCGGATAGAGCTTGCGATTTTCACCGTCGCAGCTTCCCGCATGAACAAAAAGAATTTAAAACTCTGCCCGATCTGCCGGCAGCGTTCGGCAAGTTTCAGCTTTTCCGCAAGTTTCGGAAGTTCCGCAACTTCATCCTTGTTCTCTGCATTTATAAACGCCTGCCAACGCGGTGCAATGCCGTTTTGCAGCAGAATTTCCGTCGCTTTCAGCAATTCCGAATACGCACCTTTCCTGCCGATGTACCTATCCGTCGTTTCCTCTCCGCCGAAGAATGTGAGCTGAACGACTTTTACGCCGACTTCACGGAGGAACTTTGCATACTCCCCGTCTCTGACGAGCCGCCAAAAAACTTGCAAGCTCAAACCTTTGCGGTTCGCAATTAACGCTCAACGCCTTGTCGCGTTCCCAGCGCGCTCTGTATTCCGCGCAAAAATCCGGTTCGCGAAGCCAGCTGTAATATTCAATTTGTTCAAAGTACGGGCGAAAGCTGTTCACAAGCATTTCGTCTGCACCGTTTTCCGGCGGAATATTCGGCAATCGGCCGAGCCAGCAATGCCTGCATCGGTTCGGACATCCGTACATGTCAACCACCAAAAGCAAGTTTTCTGCTTTTTCAATGTTAATACTCATACAATTGGTACTCCGTTAAAATATCGGCACCCGCCGAACAACAGCGAGTGCCGCATTTTTTCTGCTTTATTCAGTTAATAAAGTGCTTTCGCAGCCGAGTTATTTATTCCTGTTCGGCAAGCGAACCCCGCAACGCGGACGCCGGGAAGCATAACCGCAAACGGTCCGCTGTAGTTCTTGCTGTCGTAGCGTTCGGTTGTGAACTTCATCCCGCCGCTGCAGGCATTGATGCTGCCGTTTACCGAACCGCCGGTCACGATGCGAACGCGTTCCCCGTCGAAAAGGTACGCAAGGCGAATTTCTCCGCCGAAATGTCCGGACATTGTGTCCATCTGGAAATCCGAGAATGTAACGGCGTAAAGATAAGGTTCTTTTTTCATTTTTTCAAACGAAACACTGCCGTTTTCGCAGCTGTATGCGGAATAATCGCCCGTGGGCTCAATGCCGAGATAATAACTCATTCTTGCGCCGCCGTGCAAAGTTTCAACCTTGCCGTCGGCAATCACGGACGATCCTTCATGGGAATCGCTACTGCTGAAGGAACCTTTGCGCGAAGGGTCATGTTGAGCCTTTCACCGTCTTTCATCTCGGGCTGGACATCCGTTCCGACCTTCCATGTTGAATACCCGGATAAACCATTCCCGCACTGCTGCGCGCAATGTAATAGAAAGCACTTCCGCCGCATTCTCGCCCGAGAGAATCAGGTTGTAAGTTCCGCTCGGCAGTTCCGCACGGGCAATTGCCCTGTCCGCCACCTCGCCGGAGCGCGGTTTGTGACCTTTTCGCGCAGCGCATCGCAATTCAGATTGTCGTAGCCGAATGCATGATAAACTTCAACATCCTCGGGTTCCTTGCACTGAACGACGATTCGCCGTCAACATCGTTTTTATAATAGCAAACGTCCGTTCCGTTATCGCCGAGGATACGGGTTTTGACCTGCTTTGAGAAAATCTCCGCCGAGTTCACGAATGCACGCGGATCGTTATCCGCCGCAAACAATGCAGCCGCAAAACGCTTTGCCGCCTCTTCAGCCGAAACCTCCGCAAGGCTGCCTGCGGCCGCAATGGGTTCACAAGCCTGTTTTTCAGGCAGTTCATAATACGGGTTGCCCGCAAAGACGCCGCATGCTTCGCTTCCTTCAGAAGGGTCAGAACTTCCTGCTCCGACTGGGACGGCACAATGGTGACCTGTGACCTGCCGCGCATCGGCTTGCCGTCCTTTTCGTAATCGCAAACACTTCAACGTTGTATTTATGGGTATCCCTTGATGCGGCGCATATCCTGCCTGCGGCGGATAAAGAAAACTTCCGCAGTGTGCTCTTTTTTTTCGTTGATGCGCCACGTTTTGATTTCAGCTTCTTTTAATGCGTTTTTAATAATATCTATCATAATAAAAGCATCCTTTCGAATCAAAATTCTTTCCGAACTTCATCAACCCAGACGAATCGTCGCCTTGATGTAGGGACCGCCGTCCGAAAACTTTGACCCATTCTTTGTAGCCCTTGCCGCATGCTCCGCAGCCGCCGAGTTCGATATTGTCGCTCATCATCGTGATGGACTTGAGCAGGTCGGGAACATAGCCCGTCAGCACGACAGGGGAAAAGATCCTGCCTGTCAGCTTGCCGTCCTTGATTTCCCTTGCAAAGTTGACCATGCACTGAATGCCCCAGTTTTGGGGTCTTCCATGCCGGAGCTGGGTTCTTCAAGCAGCATTCCGTATTTTACGGAAGCGATCATGTCTTCAACTTTATCGCTGCCGGGTTCGAAATAGGTGTTCGTCATGCGCGTATACGCCTTGCGCTCATAGCTCTCGCGCCTGCCGTTGCCGGTGGGTACGGTGCCGGGGAACATTGCGGACTGCGCATCGCTGATGCCTGCTTTAAGAATGCCTTGTCAATGATAACGGTGTCGTGAGACAGGGTGCCTTCATCATCAAAGAAATAGGTTGCAACCTCGCGCTGAGCGCAGCCGTCGTGCATGGTAACGAGCGGGGGATGCCACCTGCTTGCCGATATAGGACTGTGCAAGAGCTCTGTCCTTAACGAACATATCCATTTCAACGCCGTGACCGAACGCTTCATGAACGATCATGCCCGTGACTTCGGGTGTGCAGATGCATTCATAAGTGCCGGGTTCCATGGGTTCGGCGTTCAAAAGATCCGTAACGGTCTTTACGCACTGCGGAATTGCAGACTCCATTTTATCAAGCAGCTCCGCACCGCCGAGGTTGGAGAATCCGCGGAAGCTCTGCTTGATTTCCTCACCCTTTGCCGCAACAAGAGCCATGATGCCCGTTGAATAGAGCACGGACTGTTCAAGCTCGCGGTTTGCGGAAGGAAGAGCTTGTGATATTCCTGATAGTTGAAGCCCGTTATTGCGTCAAGAATGCGTTCATCGGCTTTAACAGCCTTTTCGCGCAGCGCGGTCACGGTTTCAATCAACTTTTCGTCGCCGACCTCGCGGGATGAATTTCGTAATCCGTTGCCTCGCAAAGCGTGCAGGGCTCATCGCTGATGCATTTGTACTCCGCTTCTTCGGTTCCTTCGGGAATGAAGTTTGCGGGATTCATGAGCTGCTGCTCGATTTCTCTTTCAATTTCGGGCAAATTTTTCTGCCGTGATTTCGTTTGTGCTGTATTCGGCATAGCCTTTGCCGTCATAGACCTTCACGATCATGCCCTTTGCCGCCGAATGCGTTTGTTGCGGAAATTGCAACGCCGCTCCGCGATGCACGATAACCTTTTTCATAGTTATCGGTGATGAGCACGGATGCATATTGGTATTTTTTCGTTCAGCTTTGCAAGAAGCTGCTTCGCAAGCGGCTTTTTTGCGCAATGTATTCGCTGTGTGTAACTTTTTTTGCATATTAAAAACACTGTCTCCTTTCGAGCGTTGTCTTTAATCTATATTATACCCCCACCGGACATAATGTCAAGCGAATACGGAGCAATATTGCGGAATTGACACACTTCGGCATCAAGGTGCGCGGCCCGTCCGTTCTTTTTTAAAACGTCTTATTAATTTGCTTTTTGCGAAAAAAGCTTATAATATCGTAAACGGAATCCGCATCCGCACGGTGTGCGGCGGAGTGAATTTAACTTTAAAAAAGCAATAATTAATACAAATTCGGAGGGTACACTCATGCAGTATGTAACACTCGGCAAAAACCGGGCTTAAGATTTCCCGTCGGTTTCGGCGGCATCCCCATTCAGCGCATCGATGCGGAAAAGGCAAAGCCGCTTATCGACGCCCTTTATTGAATGCGGAATAAACTATATCGACACGGCACGCGGCTACACACCGTCAGCGAAGAATACATCGGCGGCGCAATCGACGGACGGCGTGACAAGTTCGTTCTTGCAACAAAAGAGCGGCACGCACCCGCGAAGCAATGGAGGCAGACATTGAAACAAGCCTCCGCAACCTCCGCACCGACTATATCGACCTGTATCAGGCACACAACCCAAGCATGGAACAGCTTGACACCGTAATCGGTGCAGGCGGCGCACTGGAGGCACTTTTTTGCGGCGCGCGATGCGGGCAAAATCGGGCATATCGGCATCACCGCACACTCGCTGACGGTTTTTGAACGTGCGCTTGAGCTTGACTGGTTGAAACGATCATGTTCCCTTATAACATTGTTGAAAGCCAGTGCGAACCCCTGCTGCAAAAAATGCCGAGACAGGAATATCGGCTTTATCGCAATGAAACCCATGGCGGGCGGTGAATTGAAGACGGACATTGCAATGCGTTACCTTGCCGCAAACGAGCTTGTAACTCGTCGCGATCCCCGGCATGTACTGCGCAGAGGAAGTTCAAACAAATTCCGCCGCCGGTTCCGACACTTCGCCCCTTACCGATGAGGAAAATGCCGAGATCGCAAAAATCCGTTCCGAACTGACGGGCAATTTCTGCCGCCGCTGCAACTATTGCGCCCCCTGCACCGTCGGCATCAGCATCCCGCATGTGTTCCTTTTTGCAGGCTATCTCGAACGCTACGGGCTTGCCGATTGGGCAAAAGGACGCTATAAACCCTCCCCCCGTAAAAGCAAGCGCATGTATCGGCTGCGGCAAATGCGAACCCCGCTGTCCCTACGGACTGCCGATAAGAAGCATGCTTAAAAATGCGCAGAGGAGTTTGGGGGAATAAACAGCATTTAACCCTTGGGCGGATTGTGTACACTGCATGTGCGCAGTCCGTCCGCACTCATTGATTCGTTAACGATTCAAAGCACTGTCAGGAGTATACCATGAAAGCAATAGCCATTATTTTATTGCAGTCATCGTTGTTCTTTTCGCCGCAGCAGGCTGTATCAATCTTTAAGAAAAAAGAAATACGGAAAAAAACTTTATATTTTGTTCAAACAGGGAATCCATTCAACAAAGTAATGCAAGATATCGGCTTATCGGAGAGTACTTTACGTATCAATGCATTGCTCCGCTCAACGGCTACAAAAAGTTCATCTTTAATTGTTATCTTCCCAAGGCCGACGGAGAAACGACCGAAGTTGATGTCATTCTTCTTCACGAATCCGGAATCTATGTTTTTGAATCAAAAAATTACAGCGGTTGGATATTCAGGGAACGAGTCGCAGACCTTTTGGACCCAAACTCTGCCCTCCGGGAAGGGTAAATCGCAAAAAGTCACGTTTTTTTAACCCGATAATGCAAAAACGCAGGGCATATCAAGCAGCTCAAAGCTGTTCTTGCTTCTGACAACCTTCCTATATACTCATACGTTTTATTCAGTGATCGTTGTGAATTGAAGAATGTTAAGCTTTGAAAAAACGCACACTGTCGTCATCCACCGCGCCGATGTGCTTTCACGAATTCAGAAAAACTATGCAGAAAAGGGAAATCAGCTTTCCGTTGAACAGATCGATGCAATTTTCGAAAAGCTTTCCCGTTAGCTTCTGTTGATGAATCCGTAAAACAACAGCATATTAAAAAACATTAACGAGAAGTATAAACAATCCGCAAAAGCAAAACCCGTTGAACCCGCCGCCGTTGACGATCCGAAACCAAGTCAGCAATGATGTTTTCTTAATCATTAAGAGTTTTTAAAAAAACTGTTGACAAATGCCCCGAAGTGTGATAAACTTATCAAGCCTTAGGGGTATGATGTAATGGTAACATAGCGGTCTCCAAAACCGTTCTTCTGAGTTCGAGCCTTAGTACCCCTGCCAAAGAAAAAGTCCGAGCGATTTCGCCCGGACTTTTTTGCTGTCGAAAATCAAAAAGCCGCAATCAGCCCGAATCCCGTGCAACGGTGTTCCCCCAAAATTACGCAGACGCACTTGAACTCCGACAGGAAAACGGAAGGTTGATTATTCCGTGGGCAGCAGAAACATCGGAATAACGTTCAACGCTGTTAAGGCTCTTTTCGGCGAAAAATGCAGTCGAATGAATACCTGTTTGCATAAGTTTTTGATTTTTCAGCAGGAAAATTCAAAAAGTTGTTGACATTCTGCGAGATATTTGGCATAATTGACTTTTGGCGCAATGTTCGCCGCATTATTTTTCTTTGGAGAAACAAAAATGAAACGAATCGTTATTGCACTGGGCGGCAATGCATTGCAGGAAGCAGGCAAGCCCGCAACCGCAGAATCCCAGCTTGAAGTTGTTGAAAAAACTTCCGAATACATCGCAGACATCATCGAAAGCGGCTATGATGTCGTTCTTGCGCACGGCAACGGCCCGCAGGTCGGCAGGATCGTGCTTCAGAACGAATATGCTTCCGCCGTCACTCCCGCAATGCCCTTCGACGTCTGCGGCGCCATGAGCCAGGGCTATATCGGCTACCACATCCAGCAGGGGCTTGAAAAAGGTCCTCCGCGCCCGTAAAACGGAAAGCGCGTTGTGACTGTTGTTACGCAGGTTGTTGTTGATAAGGATGACCCGAAGTTCAAAGCACCCTCAAAACCCATCGGCCCCTTCTATACCGAAGACGAAGCCCGCAAGCTTGAAGCCGAAAAAGGCTACACCATGAAGGAAGATGCCGGCAGGGGTTGGCGCAGGGTTGTTGCTTCCCCCATGCCCGTTGAAATCGTTGAGCTTGACGCCGTGAAATGCCTTATGAACGGCGGCTTCATCGCCATCACCGTCGGCGGCGGCGGAATCCCCCGTAATTAAGGACGAAAACGGCAACTATATCGGCACGGCAGCCGTTATCGACAAAGGATCTTTGCATCAGAACGCCTCGCAGAGGACATCGATGCCGATGCACTCGTCATCCTGACCGCTGTTGAACAGGTCTGCATCAATTTCGGCAAACCCGAACAAAAATCCCTCGCAACCATGACCGTTGAAGAGGCTCGCCGCTATATGGCGGAGGGCATTTCGCACCCGGCTCCATGCTGCCCAAGGTTGAAGCTGCCGTCAAGTTCGTTGAAAGCAAGCCCGGCAGGAAGGCCATCATCACTTCCTCGACAAGGCGGTTGAAGCTCTTGAGGGGGCAAGGCAGGCACTACCGTTTGCTGATGCTTGATAAAATATAAAACATTTCGATAACAGTCCGTAATCAAAATGTTTTTCTGCTGTTTATCGCAGCATAATCCGCAAACATGCCCCTGAAAGATCGATCCTTTCGGGGGCATGTTTGCTTGTTTCAACTTCTGCTCACGGTCAATTTCCGTCGGTTTATTATCGGTTGATTTTAAACATCGTTTCTGTTTTTTTTCCCGCATACATGCTTTCGTTCAAAAAAAGATGCGCTTCCGAAATAATTTTTTCCGCAAGCGTGATATCGGCGGGACAAAGCTCGAAGTCTGCAAGTTCCGACGGGTAAACAAAAAATTTCTTTATGTTCAATGCAGCGCGGGTCGCTGCCGATGATCGCTGTTCGGAACACTGTGAGCTGAATTTCAATATCCGGATATGAATGCAACACGCGCATAAATTCGCCCTTTACACAAAGATCGACGTCCAATTCTTCGCGGCATTCACGCAGCACGGCTTGTTCCGGAGTTTCCCCGGGTTCGATTTTTCCGCCCGGAAATTTCCCATTTCAGCGCACGGGTTTTGTTTTCCGCACGCCTACAGATAAGAATTTTACCATCCTTTTCAATGATTGCAGCAACAACTTCCATCCGCTTTGATTCGTTGCTGTCGCTTTTTGAAGTTGAAACGGGTTCGTGCTTCGCACCCTTTGCGGCGCAAATTCAGCCGCAGCGTTTTAAGATGCGCCTTCTGTTCCGCCGTTATGCGAAAACTCTCAACCGCCTTCTGAATCGTTTTGTTATGCACCCACGGGGAAAGCCTGCATTCTTCAACAAAGGGAACGGTCGAATCGTATTGCTTTTTGCAAAGCGCAGTTGCAAAATACCATGCCTGCATCATATTCACATAGTATTCTTCCGAACATACGGAGGCGGCAAGGGCATTGATTTCGAAGCAAACTCTTTTTCAAGGTAAAAACACATCAGCATCCGCAGCCCGAAACGCACCGTGTAAGGATGTGCCGATTGCAGCCATTTTTTGATTATCGGCAAAAAGCTCCCCGGTATGCTTTGCAAAAATGCGCGGAGTCATGCTGTCGCAAACAGCCCAGTTTGTTACATACGGAAGGAACGCTTCAATCGTTTTTACGGCGGAATCGAAATCACCTATGCTCTCCGCAATGTATGCATGAACAAGGTTCTGTTCGTGATATTCATGCGGCAGTGCGGAAAGAAATTCGTTAATTCCCGCATTTTTCCGAACCTTTTGCAATGCTGCGGAGCTGCGGCGTGCGCACGCCGATAATGCTTTCCCGCGGAACGTTCGGAATCAGCTTTGCCGTAAAATCCGCATATTCTTCATCGCGCGCGGCAAATATCGCATTCAGCATTTCTTTTTCAACTTCAACAGACATTTCAGGCTCCTTTGTTATTCATCGTTTCATCAATTCTTTATAAACATTGATGTTCTCATCAATATGTTTTGTTTAAAAGAATTCGACGCACCCGAACCGAGTGCGCCGAACACAGTTTCAAAGCCGTGAATCTCAGCTGCCGATTAATTCAGCTGCCGAACTCAGCCGTTAAGTATTGCGCGGCGAAGAATTGCAAGCGCGTCAACCGTGTCAACAACACCGTTGCCGTCCATATCCGCACGCTCTGCCTGTTCGGGTGTGAGTGCGGCAATACCCATTGCCCCGCGCAGTGCAAGCAGTGCATCCGCAGTTTCGACAACGCCGTTGCCGTCAACATCGCCTGCCGTACCGGGCTGGGAATTGTAATCGGTGATCTCAACATCGACCGCACCGAGTTCACCGTAACGATAAACCGTGAACACATAGCTCTTGCCTGCTTCAAAAAACATAGTCGTCATTTCTGCCGTGCGCCGTGCCTATATCGCTGACAAGGCCGATCTGAGGGCCGTCATCATGCCAATAACGCGGGTTTGCAATGCACCAGTCGTATGTGCCTGCGGGAATGCTTACGGTGACGCTTTCGCCGTTGAAAACGATATCCGTTTCGGTCATGAAGTTGCCGTCCGCATTCTCGGGGAGCTTATACTCAAAGCGTGAATAAAGCTCTTCCGCGCCTTCTGCGCCGTAAGCCAGGACATCACCCGTTTCGGGAATGCCGACGCCGTATTCAACAGCATCCGCATCAAGCAGCATCTGGAAGCCGGAACCGTCAAGATAAACTTCGTCAATAACGCGGGCGTTACGGAAGCTTTGGTGATATCGAAATAATTTGCAGTCACAATGATGTTTGCGTTGACTGCCGCACCGTTGTAATCCCAACCCGTGAAGGCATAGCCCTCGTGTGCGGGAACGGTGGGGGAAGTCAGCCGCAGTGAGTACGCTGCCCTTGTCAACGGTTGCCGTCGAAATCGTTTCGTCTGACAATCCGTCAACAAAAGTTACGGTGCATTCATCGCCGATAACGGAACCGACGGGAAGGTTATTTGCAATATAAAGACCGCAAACGAGCACCGCCGAACCGTTTATCATGCCGAGGTCCGTTGCCGCGCCGGTTGCCGTGTCAATAACGGCAAGGCCGCCGTTACCGTAATCGGAGAACCTTGCCCAGAAGAGCTGGTTCGTGTTGTGATCATATGCCATGGACTGGAAGCGTTTGTGACCGAAACCCGTGCTGCCGATAAGCGTGCCGACACCTGTTTGCAGGTCGATGCTGTACAGTTTGCTTGCATTTGAGTAGCTTTCGGTAAGAACATATGCCGTGCCGTCGGTTGAAATCGCAAGCGTCATGGGTGTTTCACTGCCGCACACAATTTGTGCAATTTCCGTGACCGCACCGGTTGAAATATCAACGGTGTAAAAGGAATTTGCCGGAAGCGGCACCCGTGCCGATTGCGTACATTTTCTGTGCGCTGTGGTCATATGCCATATCGCGAATCGTAACATCGCCGGTGTTCATCGCAGGGTAGGTAACTTCACCCGTTTCGGGGTTGAGGATGAAATAATCCTTTGCCATATAGCCGTAAACATAGCCGCCCGCAAACTCGGCAGCGGTGACATTTGCAGTCATTGTATAGGGCAGCTCGGAAGCGGCAGCGGGATCCGCATCGATGAAGCTGTACCATTTTGAGGAGAAGAAGCCGTTCAACGTTACAGCCGCAGGACCCTGTTCAACGGTGACTGCACACTCGGCGGTGATTCCGCCGTCAACGGTGGTTGCGGTTATAACGGTCTGTCCGACGGAAACGCCGGTCACGAGTCCGTTTGCATCAACGACCGCAATGCTTTCATCCGCGGAAGCAAAGGTAACTTCCTTGTTGTATGCATTCTCGGGAAGAACCGTCCAGTTGAGCTGCGCGCGGCGCTGAGTCTGCACCGTCAGACTCGGAGTCAGTTCAAGGCTTTCGGGCGCAACGGGAGCACCGACATAAACATTGTCAAGGTAGGCGGTGTCGTCATGGCTGTTTGAGCTGCTGTCTTTTTCTGATAACTCCAGCTGAGAACATGCTCGCCGGCGGTGAGTGCATAGCTTACATTCGTCCAGTCAATTTCGCCGGAGAAGAAAGTCCAGGGGCTTGAAGCAACAGGGTTGCCGTCGATAGAGAAAACGAGTTTGTCATAGCGTGCTTCGCTGCTGACTTTGTAGTCAAAGGAAACGATATCGCCCTCTTCCGCCGTGACTGTTGCCGTGACGGTGGATTCGGAACTGCTGACTTGGAAGTTGGTGCTTTTTGCCCAACCGTTCGCACCGTCAACAGTCCAAGGATACTCGCCCTCCGTAACGAACTGAATGTTTCCGTCGGGAGCGTTCAGTGCTGCGTCCAATGCTGCGTCGCGAACGCTCAGTGCAGGCGCAGGTGTGCAGGCAAGTGCCAGCAGCATGATAACCGCCGTCATTGCCGCAATAAATCTTTTCATATGGTTCTCCTTTCGTGCCGAGGAAAGTCTTTGCGGAATCACATCGCGTTTTGATGTATTCCGCAAGTGATATTATACATATATCACGAAAGAATTTTCAAGTTTTTTTTTTAAGTGTTTTTATCGGCTTAATCCGTTGTTCGGCCGTGCATTCGGATGTTTTGCCCGAATTTATCAGTATGATGCAATTTTTTCTTGTTCGGGTATTGAATATTTTCTTCAAAAATGTTACCATATTGCTTGAAAACAGAGGCATCCCCGCCGCCTTTGCCCGTTGACGGGAACGGGCGGCGCAAAGTTGCTTCTCGGGTGAACGGTGATTAAACCGCGCTTTGTGCAAAATGTTCCGAATGTTTTGCGCAAAGCCCTTAAACCGGCGTTTACCCAATCAAAAAACGGAGGATAAATTGTTTCTATGGAAAGAAAGAATGCTTGGAAAACCTATTCCGAAGAAGATATTTCAAAGCTCAACGCAATTTCTGCCGAATACGTCAAGTTCCTTGACAACGGCAAAACCGAGCGCGAATGCGTTGCACAGACTGTTGAAATGGCAAAAAAAGGGTTATCGCGACCTTAACACCGTCATTGCAAACGGCGAAAAGCTCAACCCCGGCGACTGCGTCTATTCCGACTTCATGGGCAACGCGCTCATGCTTTTCAAAAATCGGCAAACAGCCCATTTTCAAGCGGTCTGAACATCGTCGGTGCTCATATTGACTCCCCCGCATTGACCTTAAGCAGAATCCCTCTATGAGGACACCGATTTTGCATATCTCGACACGCATTACTACGGCGGTATCAAAAAGTATCAGTGGTTGCAATGCCCCTTGCAATGCACGGCGTTGTTGCAAAGAAGGACGGCACGCTTGTTAACATCGTTATCGGTGAAGATGCCTCCGATCCCGTCATCGGCATTTTCCGACCTGCTTCCTCACCTCAGCCGCGATCAGATGGGCAAAAAGGGTTCCGTTGTTATCGAAGGTGAAGAGCTGAACATCATCATCGGCAGCAAACCCCTCAACGATGAAGAAAAAAGAGCCCGTCAAGGCTGCTGTTCTTGCTCTGCTCAAAGAAAAAAATACGAAATCGAAGAAGAGGACTTCCTCTCCGCCGAGCTGGAAGTTGTTCCCGCCGGTGCAGCACGCGATTTCGGTCTTGACCGCAGCATGATCATAGGTTACGGCCATGATGACCGCGTTTGCGCATATGCTTCCGTCAATGCGATCCTCAGCATTGACGAAACGCCCGAATACACCTGCTGCTGCCTGCTTGCCGACAAGGAAGAGATCGGCTCCGTCGGCGCAACCGGTATGCACGGCAAGTATTTCGAAAACGCTGTTGCAGAGCTTGTAAACGCAACAGGCGACTATTCCGACCTGCTCGTTCGCCGCGCACTCACCGCCTGCCGTATGCTCAGCTGCGATGTCAGTGCGGGCTATGACCCCAATTTGCGGGCGTATTTGAACGCAAGAATTCGGCATACCTCGGCAGGGGCGTTTGCTTCAATAAGTACACCGGTTCCGGCGGCAAGAGCGGTTCCAACGACGCCAACGCCGAATACATGGGCAAGCTCCGCAGGCTGATGGATGACGCAAACGTCAACTTCCAGACTGCCGAACTCGGCAAAGTCGATCAGGGCGGCGGCGGCACCATCGCTTACATCTGCGCTAATTACGGCATGGAAGTCATCGACAGCGGCGTTGCAGTGCTGTCCATGCATGCCCGTGGGAAATCATCTCCAAGGCCGACCTGTACGAAGAAGCAGTTAAGGCTTACCATGCCTTTATGCTGAAGGCATAAAGTGGATTTATCACGAAGAGATAAATCTTTATGCTGAAAGCTTAAAGGGTTTATCTCGAAGAGATAAATCTTTATGCTGAAAGCTTAAAACGGATTTTTTCTGAAAGAACAAATCGATTTTTTCTGAAAGAATAAATCTTTATACCGAACAAAAAACAGGGCTTAGCTGCGAATGAAACGGCAAGGCCCTGTTTTTTGTTGAAATTATTTATGTCTTAATCGGAATTTTTCGCCTTTGTTCTCTTCAAAAAAACAACGGTAATCTTTGTTCCCTTTCCCAATTCACTCGAAATTGAGATTTGAGCTCCGTGACGCAGTGCAATATGTTTGACGATCGCAAGACCGAGTCCCGTTCCGCCCGTGCGCTTGCTGCGCCCCTTATCAACGCGGAAAAAGCGTTCAAAAACGCGGTCAAGCTTATCCTCCGGTATGCCTATGCCCGTGTCCTCAACGGAAATTGCGGGCCGTCCCTCGCTGCCGAAAACAGTTACCGAAACCTTTCCGTTCCGTTTATTGTACCGAATTGCATTATCGCACAAGTTATAAATTAATTCCTCAAGCTGGCTGCGGCATCCGAACGTTTGAAAATGCTCACCCCTCAACGGAAATCACAATTCCGTATTTTTCCGCTCCGGGAGCAAGGCTGTTTTCGGTCGCATGTGCCAAGTCAAGCAAATCAACGTTTTCAAAATCATCACGTCCCTCAATGTAATCCAGTTCGCTGAGCTGAATTATGTCCGCAATCAACGACAGCAGACGGGAGGATTCCGAATGAATACGCCGCGCAAAATTCTGAACATCCTCTTCCTTTGCAATGCCGGTGGCAATCATTTCGGCGTAGCCGGAAATGCTCGTGAGCGGGTTTTCAGCTCGTGCGAAACATTTGCCGTGAATTCCTGCCGCATCTGTTCCATATTGTTTTTTGCTGCCTGACGCTGCTTTTCAGGGTTTCAACCAAAAGGGCTTCAGCCTCGTCAAACGGAACCGCAAACTCGCTGCCGTCCGCATGTTCCGCAATGCCCTGAAGCGGAGTGATAAGCGTTTTTGTGATGCGTTTTGAAAGATTTATTGCAAACAACGCTGCACCGACGGCGAGCGCAAGCAGCGAAGCACCCGCGAAAAGGAGATTTTCAGCTGCGGAATCGCCGCCGTACGGACAAAAAGCAAATAGTCACCGTTGTTAAGCCTTGTTATCGTGCAGA
>VOFC01003612.1_pt1 | contig 14651 bp, 27 predicted proteins | sample 5384161 | NCBI WGS metagenome assembly VOFC01 (sample SAMN12384722, study PRJNA508395) | human gut metagenome | isolation source: healthy gut B | host: Homo sapiens | reverse complement strand
GCATCTGCCAGTCTGAGTGTGAGCTCGTAGCTGTGGATACGCACCTCAACCGGATCGCCCATAGGGGCATATTTCACCATGGTGATCTCTGCTTTTTGGAATGATACCCATATCCAGAAAATGCTGGCGCAGGGCACCTTTCACCGCCAACGCTAACAATGGTTGCGGTTTTTCCGATCGGAAGTTCTTTAATGTCATGTTGGTCTCCATTCCGCCGTCTTTCGGTTGACGGCATAAATAGTAATGAAAGTTCTATTTTTGCACTATCCTCTGTAAACCGATAGTGCGTGTTATTGATAAAAAAAAATCTCAGTAGTAGTATAGACATAAATCAAAGAAGCGGTCAATGCCTCGATTTGATTTTTTTGAAAAAGAAACTGAACAAAACGGCAAAGTATGTTATAATTCTGTAGGATAAAATCTTAGAAAGTATGCAGGAGCATAACATGCAGACAGAAAACGGACAGAAGAAAAACAAATACGAAATAGATATGACTAACGGAACATTGATGGATAAGCTGATCTCATTTTCGCTTCCGCTGATGTTGTCAGGCATTTTACAGCTGATGTTTAATGCGGTAGACATTATCGTGGTTGGCAGATTTACAGGGAGCAGTGCACTGGCAGCGGTCGGTTCGACCACTGCACTCATTAATGTATTTACCAATCTCTTTATCGGGATATCATTAGGTGCCAATGTGCTGGCTGCCAGATTTTATGCAGCGGGCAGAGAAAAAGAAATGTCAGAGACAGTGCACACAGCCATCGCTCTTGCGCTTGTCAGTGGGCTTATCATGGCAGTGGTGGGTGTTGTATTTGCAAAAGGGGCACTTATCTTAATGGATACCCCTGCAGATGTTATCGGACAGTCTGCTTTGTATATGCGCATTTATTTTGTTGGAATGCCATTTTTTATGCTGTATAACTACGGTGCAGCTATTTTGCGTGCGGTGGGAGATACAAAGCGACCGCTTATTTTTCTGATCGTATCCGGTGTGATCAATGCATTGCTGAATCTGTTCCTTGTTATCGTGTGTGATATGGGTGTTGCAGGTGTTGCCATTGCAACTGTGATCTCCCAGATGATCTCCTGTATTCTGGTATTGCGCTGCCTGTATCAGACACAGGGGAAGCTATCAGCTTCGGTTTTCAAAGCTGGCAATCAAAGGGGAGTATGTCGGACAGATCTTTCAGGTAGGTGTTCCTGCAGGTATCCAGAGTACGGTCATCAATTTTTCAAATGTGCTGCTGCAGTCGTCTGTTAACTCCTTCGGCTCTATAGCTATGGCGGGGTATACTGCGGCTAACAATATTTTTGGCTTTTGTATGTCTCAGTCAATTCCATCACGCAGGCGTGTATGAGTTTTACCAGCCAGAATTATGGTGCAGGCAGGAAAAAACGTATGGATCGGGTTTTGCTGGAATGTATGCTGTTATCGGTTGTATCTGCGCTCATCTTAGGTAGCAGTGCCTACCTGTTCGGACCTGAGATCCTGCGGATCTATACAACAGATCCGGCGGTCATAGCCTGTGGTATGGAAATCATGTTATATACAACTGGGACTTATTTTCTGTGTAGTCTGATGGATCTGTTCACGGAGCTCTTCGCGGTATGGGACTTTCGGTAGTTCCGATGATCCTTTCCGTGATCGGAACGGTTGGTACGAGAATTGTCTGGATCTATGGGATCTTTCCGCAGCACAGATCATTAAAGATCCTGTTTATTTCTTATCCGGCCTCATGGATCATTACGATCGTCATGCAGGTGGTCTGTTACTATTTTGTAAGACGCAGTGTTTATGCAAAAATGCCGGATGAGATGCAAAGCATCTAAAAAGACCGGAAGGAATGTTTGATGGCGGTAAAGGGAGCTTACCGGGTAGAATGACAGAATAAAGCACAACAAGAGGATAGAAAAAAATGGAAGGTCGGGCATTGCCCGGCCTTTTATAGATTAGTTACAAAATATCGTGAAATGTAAATTGTTTTGTGTATGGGGCGTGCTATATACTATTACGAGCAGGATAAACGAAGCGGAAATACCATGCAGATGAACCATACGAGTAAGTTATAACAAAACAGGATGAGAAAACTATGATTGCAGTGATCAGAGGAACCGGTTCTTATATTCCGCCGCGGGTGGTGGAAAATGAGGAACTAAAAAATTACATAGAAACAAATGATACATGGATCCGGGAACGGACAGGGATAGAAAGGCGTCATGTTGTGACGGATGATACGGTCGCTTCTATGGCTGTAGAAGCCGGAAAAAGCAGCATTGAAAATGCCGGAATACAGGCAGAATCGCTGGAACTGATCATCGTATCCACAACAAGTCCCACGCAGATGATCCCATGCAATGCCTGTCTGGTGCAAAAGGAGCTTGGTGCGGTAAAGGCGGCGTGCTTTGACCTGAATGCTGCCTGCAGTGGATTTATCACAGCTTACCAGACCGCCTGCGCCTATATAGAAAGCGGATTCTATCAGAAGATCCTTGTGATCGGCAGTGAAGCACTTTCCTGTATTACAGACTGGTCGGACCGCAGTACCTGTATTTTATTCGGAGACGGAGCAGGTGCGGTGGTGCTGACGGCGGAAGCAGGCGAAAAACAGGTATCTGTCTGTGGTGCAGATGGCAGGATGGGAGATGCATTGACACTATACAGCGGGTATTCTTCAAATCCGTTTGGCACGCAGGAGCCGATGCAGAGAGCAGCAGTGGATGACAGCGGAAAAAATGCATGTGTCAGAATGGACGGACAGGCGATTTTCCGGTTTGCCGTCCGTAAGGTGCCACAGCTCATAGAGGAGCTGCTACAGAAAAACAGCTTACAGAAGGAAGATATCAAATATTATATTCTGCATCAGGCAAATGAGCGCATTGTGGAAGCTGTTGCAAAAGAACAGGACAACCGATCGAAAATTCCCGATGAATGTACAGGAGTATGGAAATACTTCTTCTGCTTCTGTTCCGATTTTATTGGACGAGCTTTGTCGGGATGGCAGAGTAAAAGCCGGAGACAGGCTGGTGATCGCCGGATTCGGAGGCGGGCTGACCTGGGCAGCCAGTGTTGTGACATGGCGGTAGGAAGATGGAAAAGGAGAATAAAATGCAGACAGAAATAAATAACTTATTGGAAATAGAATATCCGATCATACAGGGCGGTATGGCATGGGTAGCAGAGCATCATCTGGCAGCAGCTGTATCAGAAGCCGGCGGATTTGGGCTGATCGGTGCAGCAAATGCACCGGCTGACTGGGTCAGAGAGCAGATCCGGAAAACAAAGGAATTAACGGATCGACCGTTTGGCGTAAATGTCATGTTAATGAGTCCCTATGCGGACGAAGTTGCCCGGGTGATCGCAGAGGAAGGTGTAAAGGCTGTTACAACAGGAGCCGGCAATCCGGAAAAAAATATATGGAACTGTGGAAAGAACGGAATATCAAAGTGATTCCGGTTGTGGCATCGGTTGCACTGGCAAAACGTATGGAGCGCTGCGGGGCAGACGCGGTTGTGGCAGAGGGATGCGAATCCGGCGGACATATCGGAGAAAGTACGACAATGACATTAGTACCGCAGGTTGTGGATGCGGTTGACATCCCGGTGACGCCGCCGGAGGGATCGGTGATGGCAGAGGAATTGCAGCAGCGTTTATGCTGGGGGCAAAGGGCGTACAGATGGGTACACGGTTTGTGGTCACAAATGAATGTCAGGTACATCCGGCTTATAAGGAACGCATCATCCGGGCAAAGGATATTGATACAAGAAAGTCACAGGAAGAAGTACGGGACACCCGATCCGGCACTGCGGAATGATATGACAAAAGCCTATTTGCAAAAGGAACAGGAGGGAGCCTCTACAGAAGAGCTGGAGCTTCTGGCATCCGGTGCACTCAGAAGAGCCGTGCAGGAAGGCGATATTCATAACGGCAGTCTGATGTCCGGTCAGATCGCAGGTCTTATCAAAGAAGAAGTTAGCTGTAAACAACTAATTGATACGCTGGTAAGCCAGACAAAAGAAGCATTAAACAGGAGCAGGATGTATGAGTAAAATTGCATTTATCTATCCCGGACAGGGGGCACAGAAATGTGGCATGGGACGGGATTTTTATGAAAACAGTGAGCAGGCAGAAAGATACTTTGATGATGTCTGTGGGCAGCTTGATTTTGATCTGAAAAAAATCTGTTTTACAGAAAATGAAGAGATCAATCAGACGGAGTTTACACAGCCGGCGATGGTTGCAGTCTGTCTGATGATCACGCAGGAACTGCTTATGCGGGGGATCAGACCGGAAATGACTGCAGGACTCAGTCTTGGAGAATACGCGGCAATCGCTACAGCCGGGGCATTTTCCATGGAGGATGCAGTACTTCTTGTCAGAGAGCGCGGAAAGCTGATGCAGTACACCGTATCGGCGGGAATCGGCGGTATGAGTGCAGTGCTGGGCATGGAAGCAGAAAAGATAGAAGCTGTGCTGCAGGATATTCCGGGAGCTATGATCGCAAATTACAACTGTCCGGGACAGATTGTTATCACAGGTGAGCTTACGGCACTTGAAAAGGCAGGAGCTGCATTGAAAGAAGCCGGTGCAAAGAGGGTATTGCCATTGAAAGTGAGTGGCCCGTTTCATTCTTCCCTGATGGAGCCGGCAGCTTCAAAGTTGAAACAGGAGCTTTTAAAAGTATCAATATCCGATCTGCAGATCCCTTACATTTCCAATGTGACAGCGCAGAAGGTAACGGATAAGCAGGAGATTGCCGGACTGCTTTGTGAGGGAATCCATTCTTCCGTGCACTGGGAGCAGAGTGTGAGATATATGATAAGGCAGGGAGTTGATACTTTTGTAGAGATCGGTCCGGGAAGAACACTGGCCGGTTTCATGAAGAAGATAGATCCGGCAGTAACTGTGAAAAATGTCGCCGTCTGGGAAGATGTGGAGAAAGTGGTAAATGAATTATGTTAACTGGAAAAGTGGCACTGGTAACAGGTGCATCCAGAGGAATCGGGTGTGCAATTGCTAAGAAGCTGGCAAGCATGGGAGCACTCGTGATCGTGAATTATAATGGCTCAAAGGAAGCAGCGGAGACTGTTGCAGGGGAAATTTGTAAAGAAGGCGGCAGTGCTGTAACCTATGGCTGTGATGTGTCGGATGAAGCGGCCGCGACAGCTATGATCGCAGCAATTACAAAAGACTACGGCGGAATAGACATTCTTGTCAATAATGCAGGGATCACAAAGGGATAACCTGATGCTCCGTATGACAGATGCGGAATTTGATGCGGTGCTTGCAACTAACCTGAAAGGTGCATTTCATACAATGCGTGCTGCAGCAAAGACAATGCTGAAAAAGCGCTATGGCAGGATTATCAACATTGCGTCTGTATCGGGAATTACCGGAAATGCAGGACAGGCAAATTATGCTGCTGCGAAGGCAGGGATGATCGGTATGACAAAATCTGCCGCGAGAGAACTCGCCGGCCGTGGAATTACAGTAAATGCAGTTGCACCGGGATTCATTGAAACCGATATGACAAGGAAGCTTCCCGAAGAAATCAGGGAAGGTGCATGTAAGCAGATCCCGCTTGGGCGGTTCGGACAGCCTGAGGATGTGGCAAAGGCAGTGGCATTTCTGGCTGCGGAAGGATCGTATCTGACAGGACAGGTGCTCGCTGTTGACGGTGGCATGGTAATGTAGAATGGAGACAGAGAATGAAAAAAGAAGAGTTGTTATTACAGGAATGGGGGGCAGTTACCCCGACCGGAAACAATGTGGATACATTTTGGAACAGCTGTAAGGAAGGAAAAGTCGGCATTGACCGGATCACAAAGTTTGATACATCGGATTTTAAAGGTAAAGCTTGCAGCAGAGGTAAAGGATTTCAGAGCTGCTGACCATATGGATCCGAAGGCGGCAAGACGTATGGAGCCTTTTGCACAGTATGCTGTGGCGGCTTCGGGAGAAGCGATGGAGGATGAAGGGATCAATATGGAAGCGGAAGACCCTTACCGCGTGGGAGTGATCATTGGCTCCGGTATCGGAAGTCTGGAGACAGTGGAGGCTACTTACGATAAAGTGCTGGAACATAAGGTAAACAGGGTAAATCCGCTGACGATTCCTAAGATGATCTCTAACATGGCTGCAGGTAATGTTTCCATTCAGTTCGGACTTAAGGGAAAGTGTGAAAATGTCGTAACAGCCTGTGCAACGGGCACAAATTGTATCGGTGATGCCATGCGCACGATCCAGTACGGAGAAGCGGATATCATGCTGGCCGGTGGAACAGAAAGCTGTATCTGCCCTACGGGGGTTGCAGGTTTTCAGCAGCTGACAGCACTTTCGACGGAAACAGACAGGATGCGGGCTTCCATTCCTTTTGACAAGGACAGAAACGGTTTTGTCATGGGAGAAGGGGCAGGTATTTTGGTACTGGAAGAGCTTTCTCACGCACAAAAAGCGTGGCGCACATATTATGCAGAGCTTGTGGGATATGGAGCAACAGCGGATGCATATCATATTACATCTCCGTGTGAGGATGGAAGCGGCGCGGCAAAGGCAATGGAGATCGCCATGCGGAAGCAGGCATAGAGCCGGCGCAGATTGACTATATCAATGCACACGGAACAGGGACGCATCATAATGATCTGTTTGAAACAAGAGCGATCCGGCTTGCATTTGGTGCACACGCAGAAAATGTGCAGATCAATTCAACAAAATCCATGATCGGACATCTTCTTGGGGCAGCAGGCGGCGTGGAAGCTATTGTCTGTGTGAAGTCTATTCAGGATGGATTTGTGCACCGGACAGCAGGTACAAAAGAAACAGATCCGGAATGTGATCTGCATTATACGATCGACGGACCTGTGGAGAAAAAGATCACTTATGCAATGAGCGATTCTCTGGGATTTGGCGGGCATAACGCGGTGCTTGTTTTTAAAGCATTTGATGCCTGACGATTATGGAAGGACAGCACAGAGTGATCATAGATCAGAAAAGGTGAAAGGCAAAGCTATGGAATTTGAAAATATGATAAAGCTGATCCAGACAGTGTCGGCATCGGAACTGGACAGCTTCTGTTATGAAGAAAACGGTATCAGGATAAAATGCGGAAAAAAATCGGGAAAAACGGTTATGGTACATGACTCCGCAGAAAACAGTGCGTATTGTGGTGGCATGAATGCAGGCGGAGATGTCCAGAGTAAAGATTGTACAGACATCGCCTCACCACTGGTAGGCGTGTTTTATGAAGCACCGGCTGAAGGAGAAGACCCATTTGTGCAGGTCGGAGATCGCGTAAAAAAAAGGACAGGTGCTTGGTATTATTGAAGCAATGAAGCTGATGAATGAAATTGAAAGTGATGCTGATGGCATCGTCCGGGGAGATCAGGGGGTACACAATACGGACACAGTGGAATACGGACAGATATTATTTGTGATCGAAAAAGAAACGATAGGAGAGGCAGCATCATGAAATCTTTGCATATCAATGAAATAAAAGAGATCCTGCCACACAGACACCCATTTCTTCTGCTGGATAGAATTGAGGACTATGAACCGGGACAATATGCGATCGGTTATAAATGTGTGACTTACAGGGAAGATTTTTTTGCGGGCATTTTCCGCAGGAACCGGTTATGCCGGTGTACTCATCATAGAAGCCCTGGCACAGACAGGAGCCGTCGCTATTTTATCACAGCCTGAAAATAAAGGGAAGATCGCCTTCTTCGGCGGAATTGAGAAATGCAGATTCCGTGGAAAAGTAGTACGGGAGATATGCTCAGGCTGGAAACGAAGATTATAAAACAAAAGGGACCGGTTGGTATCGGAGAAGCAACAGCGAGTGTTGACGGAAAAGTAGTTGCCAGCGGACAACGACATTTATGATAGGGTACTTGGAGAAAGAGACTGTTCCATCCAGAGAAATCACCAGAAGATGATCGAGGAATCTCCGTCAGAAGCACTGACACCGGAATTGAGACAGAAGATGGGAGAAGCGGCTGTGAAAGCGGCGAAGGCAGCTCATTATACGAATGCCGGAACGATTGAATTTCTCTTAGAAAAGAGTGGAGCCTTTTATTTTATGGAAATGAATACAAGAATACAGGTAGAACATCCGATCACGGAGTGGATCACAGGAATTGATCTGATCAAAGAGCAGATTAAGATTGCAGACGGACAGAGACTAAAAAGCTTCAGCAGAAAGACATCAAGATCACAGGTCACGCGATCGAATGCAGGATCAATGCAGAGAACCCGGAAAAGAATTTCCGCCCGTCTCCTGGAAAAATCACAGATGTACATTTCCCGGGTGGTGAAGGCGTACGTGTAGACAGTGCGATTTACACAGGATATGAAGTTCCGCCTTATTATGATTCCATGCTTGCGAAACTGATCGTACATGCTGACGACAGAGAAGAGGCTATCCGTAAAATGAGAAGCGCACTTGGCGAAGTTATTATTGAAGGTGTGGACACAAATATTGATTATCAGTATGAGATTTTGAATCATAAAAAATTCATATCTGGAGATATTGATGTGGAGTTTATCGGAGGAATGATGAATGAGACTGCATAATATGTTTAAAAAAACCGGAGAGAAGATCACTTCGATTCATTCACGAAACAGAAGAAAGCCGGAAGCACCGGAAGGAATCTTGAAAAAATGTAATAAATGCGGTGCGGCAATCTTAACAGATGAAGTAATCAACGGAAATATATTTGTCCTAAATGTCATGGATACTTTCGTATTCCGGCATATAAGAGAATTGAGCTTGTGACAGACGCAGGCTCTTTTGAAGAATGGGATGCAAAGATCGATGAAGGGGAAAGACCGGAGAATCCGTTGGATTTCCAGGGGATATACAGAAAAAAGTCGAAGCTTTAAGAGTAAAGACAGGGCTTGATGAAGCGGTTGTTACAGGAAAAGCAACAATCTGTGGATATCCGGTTGTGATCGGGGTCTGTGACGGAAGATTTATGATGGCCAGTATGGGACATGCGGTAGGAGAAAAAATTACCCGTGCAGTCGAGCGTGCAACAGAGGAGAGGCTTCCTGTTGTTCTTTTTACCTGTTCCGGAGGCGCAGGAGGGATGCAGGCAGATGGCAAAAACTTCATTTCCCTGAACGCAGATGATGCAATAAGTTAGCGTGTGGCAACTCGGATGAAGGCAGGAGAGAACAGCTTCAGTTGGGGGAAAGCAAAGAAGATCAGAAAAAAGAATCTGCAAAAAAAGAAACTGACATATGAAAAAACTGCCTGGGATCGTGTCCGGCTTGCAAGAGAGCAGGGCGCAGTATCAGCTCGGATTATATCAGAGAGTTATTTCCGCTTTTTTATGAATTACATGGAGACAGGGCGGGAACGGATGATCCGGCTGTCATTGCGGGAATTGCCATGTTTGAAAATATGCCTGTGACAATCATAGCACAGGAAAAGGGGAAAAATACGAAAGAACAGGTTGCACATAATTTCGGCATGTGCCAGCTCCGGGTGGTTATCGTAAGGTAAAAAGATTACTGGCAGAGGCGGAAAAATTTAAGAGACCGGTGATCTGTTTTGTGGACACACCGGGGGCTTACTGCGGTATTGAAGCGGAAGAACAGGGACAGGGAGAGGCAATTGCGACATCCATTTCGGATATGTCAGCACTTTCTGTACCGGTTTTATCCATTATCATCGGAGAAGGAGGAAGCGGCGGCGCACTTGCACTTGCAACAGCCAATGAGGTCTGGATGCTGGAAAATGCAATGTATTCCATTCTTTCACCGGAAGGGTTTGCCAGTATTTTATGGAAAGACAGCCACAGAGCAAAAGAAGCGGCTGCATGTATGAAACTGACGGCAGAGGATCTGCTTGGGCTGGGAGTCATTGAAAAAGTATTTGCGGAAGAAGAGAAACTGCCTGAAGGGCTGCCCAAACTGACGGCAGAGCTTTCCAAAGAAATAGGCTTCTTTTGCAAAAGTATGAAGGAATAAATCCTGAACAGGTAAAAGAAATGCGGTATGAACGGTTTCGGAAAATAGGAAATTTACAGCTGTAAATATACGAGAAAGCGAGATATAATAGGTGCAGGAGAAAATACTTTAAAGGAAGAATACTACATGGCAGATCTGTTTACAAAAGAATATAATACGCGTACAAGGTTTACCCGCATGTATCGGGGAAGCCTTGTTTGTGTTGCTGGATCAGAAGGAATACGGGCAGATCCGTATTTCAGATATTGTAAAGCGTGCAGGCGTTTCCAGAATGACATTTTATCATTATTACGATACAAAAGAGGAGGCCGTTCAGGACTATTTCCATGAAATTGTAAAAGAATATGTCTGGGAAGTGGAGAGAAGTAAAGGAAAACTGGGGCATTTTCATGACAGAAGCAGCATTATGTATGCACTCAGCTTTTTTGATCAATACGCTGATTTCATTTTGAAAATTGTGCATGCGGGGCTGTATTCCATTGTAATAGATGCAATGAACACTTATCTGATCGAGAAGATCAGGCCGGTTTATCATATTCCGGATTATGAATTATATTTTTACGGCGGTGCACTTTTAAATGTGTTCATTCAGTGGGAAGAGAGCGGCAAGAAAGAAACCGCTGCCCAGATCGCACAGACAATTTCCGCAGGAATTCGGACACATACATTCATAATTGAAAGGATGACGAGATATGATAAAGGAAGATTTGATCGTTAAGATGACAGAGTTTAATGCCGGTGATCCAAAGAGGATCCAGCATTTTCTGAAAGTATATGAATTTGCACATGTGATAGGTATCAGGGAAGGACTGGATCCGGAGACATTACATATTCTGGAAATGGCAGCTATCCTGCACGATATCGGAATCCGTCCTTCGGAAGAGAAATATGGTAGATGCGACGGAAAGCTGCAGGAGCAGGAAGGCCCTGCCTACGCAAAGGAAATACTTGCTCAGTTCCCCGGAGGTGACTGCGGCTGAGGTTGACAGAATCTGCTACCTGATCGCACATCACCATACATATGAGAATGTGGATGGACTGGATTACAGAATTTTACTGGAAGCGGATTTCCTCGTAAATGCGCTGGAAGATGATCTGCCCAAGGAAGCGATCAGAAAATGCAGGGAGAATGTATTCGAAACAGAGACAGGGGTATATCTGCTGAATACGATGTTTGGGGTGTGATTAGAAGCATCTGGCACGATGGTGTATCGATATAAAATTAAACAGTTAGTCAAAAAGAGATGTTATTTTTTGAATTGATTGTTACTAGATTATGCGAATCGGTTTTTGGCTATGCAAATGCGGATAAAGTGAGGACAAATAATAAGATGAAGTGCAACAAGGTATGACCAATTATAGAATGTAAATATGTAATATGTTTGTTAAAATGTAAGATTTTGCTGAAACAGAATGAATATCGTTATGATAAAAATATTATTTGGTTACTATGGCAGTGTTTGATGGACAGGGAAAAATCCTTGATTTTACAGAGATTTTTGGACGAAGGCATAGAATTTACACCTTTGGAACATCGAATTGTTATAGTTAAAATAGTCGTTACAGTTTAGCTGGATAACAAAATATAATATACTCAAAATCGCGCAAAAACAATCGTAAAAATTTACGATTGTTTTTTGCGCGCATTTATGCATATAATATAATCATTAAGATTGAAAGGGATCGATTACTATGCATGAAACAAGAACATTGGAATTCAAAGAAAAGATTACGAATACTTTTTTGAAAACAGTCAGTGCCTTTTCAAATTATAATGGTGGAACAATTCTTTTCGGTGTAGATGACGATGGCAATGTGAAAAGGTCTGCCAGATATAAAGCAGGCTTGTCTGGATATCGAAAATAAAATCAATGACAGTATATCACCTCAACCAAACTATACGCTTGAAATACAAAATAATGACCAGACGATAAAACTTACTGTGAAAAGCGGACTTCAGAAGCCGTATCTATATAAATCGAAAGCCTACAAGCGGAATGATACAGCAACGATAGAAGTAGACACTCTGGAATTTTCAAGGCTGGTACTGGATGGAAAAAATCATTCGCTTTGAAGAACTGCCTTGCAAAGATCAGGAGCTGTCCTTTGAAATTTTGCATCGTAAGCTGAAAGAAACATGTCCGGATTGAAAATTTTGATAAGGACACGCTGAAGACATTAAACTTATATGACGATGTAAATGGATTCAATAATGCGGCGGGGCTTTTGGCAGACAAAAACCATTTCCCTGGAATTGATATTGTCAAATTCGGAGAAAACATCAGTATCATTCAAAAGAGATCAACTTTTGAAAATATATCGGTTTTAGAGGTATATGAAAAGGCAATCGAGGTATTCAGAGACTATTATCAATACGAAGTAATACAAGGTGCTGATCGAAAGAAGATGGAAAAAATACCGGAAGCAGCTTTTCGAGAAGCAATCGCAAATGCTCTGATTCATAGAGTATGGGATGTGGATTCACACATCAGAGTTTCGATGTTTGATGATCGAATCGAAATTGTTTCTCCTGGTGGATTGCCAGCAGGAATAACGGCAGAAGAATATTTATCAGGTAAACTTATTGCAGTACCGAAGGAAAACGGTCAATTTAACTGAAGACGAAAATAATTTATAAATCCTTAAGTAAGACGATGCTGAAACCAATATGAAATTGCACCATATGTCCCATTTGGTAAAAAAACAACGCAGTTGTTGAAATCTATGGAAGAAAAAAGGTCTTGCCACGGCAACAAAATCCAGTTTTAACTGATAATGCATACCAGTTTTATGATAATGCGCAGACTGGGGCAACACAGGGCAGAATATGGCGGAAAACCTTGGAATTACTACGGTTTCGACTACTAAGGCTCATGGCGGATAAGCCAGAATAGTGGGAGAAATTGAAATATTCCTTAGTAGTAACATACTACTAAGCGATGGCAGATGTACAAGAGTTTGAACAGATAAAGCCACAATGTACCCGAAATTTCAGTCTTGCGAAGAGACTGAAAGCAACAGAAGATTTGAATTTGATGGAGGAACGATTATGAATAAAAAAGAAAAAAATAACCATATTGGTATGTACTCTTTTTATGGTGTTTAGTTTAGGGGCTTGTGGAAAAACAAAAGAAGATGCAGCTGTTGTAACACAGCAGGAAAGCAGCCTACAGATTGAAAGTATGGATGAGGAGACGACATCAGAAGAATCCACCACTTTTAATAACGGTAAAGAAGATGATATAGAGCTAAAAGATACAATTGAAATAGATTTCACCTATGATTACACAGAAGATATCAAAGCGGATGTTGCCTATGTGGTATAGAAAATAATCATGACGAATTAAAAGAGCTGGAGTTACTTTTGATTACAACTGCAGAATATTATGATTCAGCTTTTAAGTCCAAAGATAGACCAGAATATGATTGGGATTTTTTGCTATCTGGAGCATCTGCCTACTTCCTACGAAAGGATTTTTGGTAGTGCTAAAGTATTGGCAGCAAGAGTAGTTGATTTAATTGATGAGGAGCGATCTCCGCAGAAATTGTTGACGAATATCTATAATTATCTTCTGGGTGGAGTGTATTTGCGATATTTGAGAGTTATAGATACTTATGAGCGAATAAATAATTTTTTCTTGGATTACTTTGGAAAGGGTAAGTCTTTAGAAGCATTAAAGTCAAACTTATGGGTATATAGAAAAATGAAATATACGAGAATGGAGATCCAGATAGTATATTTTATGTAGATATATTAGTGGCAGTTATTATTGTGGCGTGCGAAAATTCGTCATGGAAGTCTTTTGCCGAGTAGTTCAGGTATCTTGATGAAGAATGGGAAAGTCATATTTACAAAGTAAGATGTCAATAAAGATGTTATGGATTGTTCAGAATGAACTTACAGAGAAGATATATACAGAAACAGAACTATTATACGTTATTACAGAATTGTATCTGCAAAATCTGTGGAGACTTTAGATACCAAGAAAGCATATACAAAGCATTTGTAAAAATGGATTGATGGACAGACCCAATGGAAATTAACAACAAAGAAACTATTGGAATTGCAGAAGTAGAATCATTATGTAATAAAAGAATCTCATATGAAATGAATTTTCTTATCGGCAATATCTGTGATCTGATAGAAGTTGACGGAGAAAATGAGGAGCAAGTTGATCAAAGGAATATCTTGACATTGTTACAAAAAGAAAGTAAAATATGGCGTTCCAAATATGACAGCAATTTCTATTTTGTGAGAGTATTTTAATGATCGTCTATTAGCTATAGAATTAGCTCAAATTTTATCTGATGCGAATATTGGAAACGGACAAGATACTTAATATGTTGAAAGCTCATAGTGAAGAAATCTTTAGTTGTCTTGATTCGTATCCGAATATTTCAAAGGATAGATTATCTGTGTTGATGAAATAAAGGTAGCATACTGTATTTACAGATTGCTGAATGCATTAAAAATAGATATTTCTTTTTACACAAGAAATTAGAAATAGCAGATCTGTCAATTTGGTGAGGATGACACTTGGGTACCAATGTCCATCAAGATATTCCAAAGATTAAGCTATTAAAACAAGTGAACTTTCCGGCGAAAGAGTGTATAATCACAATTAAACGAAAAAGTTATATTGCCGGGGTGTATTGCAATGAACTCTAAAGCGGGAA
>VOFC01002461.1_pt1 | contig 14663 bp, 24 predicted proteins | sample 5384161 | NCBI WGS metagenome assembly VOFC01 (sample SAMN12384722, study PRJNA508395) | human gut metagenome | isolation source: healthy gut B | host: Homo sapiens | reverse complement strand
CATATCCTCGTCATAGCGCAGCCGGAGTGTTCCGCCGCCAAGCAGATCGCGCAGAATATCGACGTGGCAGTAGCCGCCGTCAAGCTTCATAATGTTCCAGTAATAGCTTTCGCTGCCGCGCATGCCGCTGACGGTCTGGCAGGTAAGTCCCGCCTCGTCGCACAGCAGCTGCCAGCTTTGCGCCATACTCTTGCTGTCAGCAATGCCCTGACAGAGTGCAGAATAGACCGGTGTGCGGCTGCTCCCCTCCTGATAGGGGAATCGTTCGGCCAAATAGGTGAACAGCAACGCAGCCTTTTCCGTCTCGCTCGTGCAGTAGCGGACATAAATTTCCGCCGCACGCAGGCTTTCGGTCACGTCCTGCTGCATGCTCCGCAGTTCCAATCTGGAGGCCGGATAATCGAAAACCAGTTCCACAATACGGTTGCGCGCATCTGCAGGATAGGATGTGACGGTCAGTTCAGGCTGCGCGGCGTGCTCCTTCAGATGCGCGTCGCAGTAGTCCTGCACGAGCGCCTCATAATCAGGCTTGCCCGGATAAGTTGCATAGAGCGTCAGATGATCGTCGTAATTTTCCAGTGCCCGGCAGAGCAGACGGTTCGCCTCCGTCTCACTGCCTACATACTCGATTTCATCAAGCGGCGTACGCACATCGCGGAACGTGATGTCGATTTTGATCTCGTAATAGGCGACGATCAGTGTGCAGTCGTGCGTGATATAGTCGATGGCATAGGCGCCGATTGGATCCTCACGCGCGATCTCATAGACGGCGGCAGGAAGATCTTCTTCCACATCGCCGGCATACTGATTCGTATGGATCACGCCATGCTCCACGCCGTTCTGCACAAGCGTCCGCAGCGCGTTTTTGAGCGTTTTATAGTCGCGTACTGTCAGCACATCGCTCAAGACCCTCGCCCAGAACCTGATGGGCATCCTGCAGCAGAATGACAAAAGCGTCGGGGGTCGATCTCGCGGACGATGGTCCTTGAGCTCCGGCAGTTCCTTCTGACGGACGGCCGAGCAGCACAGGCCGCGGGCTGCCGGTATAGCTGCCGCTGCCCCTAGGCAGGGTCGCGCCGCGGTCGAGCCGGCTGTCAATCTGCCGTGGCGATGCCTGATACTGCTCTGAGATGATGAGCGCGACGGGTCGAATGATCCCAGCCCGTAGACGAGCTGGTCCATGACGACCGACGAGACGACGACCAGCGGCAGGGCGCTGTAGAGCGTCTGGACATATCGCGGAAGACAACGCCCGTCAGGAAGATGATGAACAGGTCGATCGCCAGCAGGACCTTGCCGAGGCTGGCCGAGCGGAAGCGGCGGCATCAGAAGCGCGCGCGATGTCGACCCGCCCGTCGTCGCCCGGGAGAGGAAGACGAGGCCGAGCCTCAGGCCGACCAGCAGCCCGCCGTAGAGGGCCGTCACGAGCAGATCTCGGTTCGGGGCCGGCAGGATCACGGCGAACAGATCGATGAACGCGGAGCTCAGGAGCATCCTGGCCAGCGACCAACAGGAACTTTTTCCCAATCTTGCGCGCGCCGAGGACGAACAGCGGCATGTTCAGCAGCATCGTCAGCACGCCGATGGAGCCAGAAGCCGAGGAGCTCGCGGAGGATCATGGCCAGACCGCTCATGCCGCCGACGTTCAGGCTGTTCGGCTCCAGAAACAGGTCGAAGCCCAGCGCGAAGATCGCGCAGCCGAGGGTGATCTTCCATCCCATCTGCCAGATGGTCCTGCATGTTTCTCGTTTCAAACCGTCATCCTCCCTATTGTGTTCGTGCGGGTTTTATCATTCCCGGCGTCAGATATCCAGCTTCATCTGCGTTTCGCCGATATCCTCAGGGGCGGACGAGCGCGCCGGCGGCGGGCAGCGCGCGGGCCGAATAGCGGCCGACGTTGCTGATCAGCGTTTTTTCCCGCTCCGCGGCCGATTCGACGACGGCCTTGCGCTTGAGGAGCTCATCACGGCCACGCCCTGCGCGGAACGGGTGGTCTTGACGGCGAGCTGGGCCGTGGAGAAGATGAGCGCGCGGCCATCGAGGCGCGGACGACGATCTGTTTCATCCTCCGGCAGCAGGATCGCCCTGACCGGGCTCTTGTCGGGAGTAGGCGCCGGTGAGCCGCTTGCGGTTGGACTTCGTCATGTCGTAGCAGCTGGCGCGCCCGGGCCACCTTGCCGTTCTCGAAGACGAAGAGCAGGTTCCCTCATAGTCCGCCCCCCAATACGGCCGTGAGGAAGCTCTCGCCCTCGTCGAAGCCGAGCTTCGTGGGCAGATAGTCGCCGAGCGCGGGAGGCCTTGCCGTCGGCAAATCGGGATGCGGGTCTTGTAGACCTGACAGCGGTCGGTGAAGACGAGCATTTCCTCTGCCCGTTTGGTGGTCAGGTCAGAAGCAGGGTAGTCGGAACCTTCTGTTCTCCTCGTCGGGCTCCTCCTGCAGCTCGTGGTCGTAGACAAATGGGGTGGTCTTGCGGGGGCTGTGCCGTATTTCTTCGCGACCGGCTCCAGCTCCTTGCACAATGACCTTTGGATGCGCCCGCTTAGGCCGAGCGTCGTTCCTCGAGGTCCTCGATCTCGATCTCCCGCAGTGCGCCGTCTCCTGCCCGCTTGAGAATGTACTCCTTATTGATGTTGCGGAGCTTGATCTCCGCGACGTATTCCGCCTGCTTCTCATCGATGCCGAACCCGATCATCAGGTTGGGCACGACCTCGCCCTCCTCCTCGGTCTCCCGGATGATGCGGATGGCCTTGTCGATGTCCAGCAGGATGCGCTTCAGGCCCAGCAACAGGTGCAGCTTGTCCTTTTTGTTCAGCATCGAAATACACCCGCCGCCGCACGCAGTCCGTGCGCCATGCCGTCCACTCGTTCAGAATCTCCCCCACGCCCATCACACGGGGCATTCCCGCGATGAGAATGTTGAAATTGCAGCGGACCGTGTCCTGCAAAGGCGTCAGCCGAACAGCTTCTGCATGAGCTTCTCCGGGTCAACGCCCCGTTTCAAGTCAATGGCCAGCTTCAGGCCCCCGAGGTCCGTCTCGTCCCGCATGTCGCTGATCTCGCTGATCTTCCCGGCCTTCATCAGCTCGGACACCTTGTCCAGAATGGCCTCCAGGGAGGTGGAGTAGGGGATTTCGTAGATTTCGATAAGATTTGCCTGCTTGTCATACCGCCACCGGGCGGACCTTCACGCCGCCCGGCCGGTACGGTAGATCCCCCATCTCGCGGGGGATCGTCAGATGATCTGCCGCCGGTGGGAAAAATCCGGTGCCAGTAGCGTGGTGGCAAGTCGTGGTCCGGGGATTTTTCAGATCAGGGCCATGGTGGTGTCGCACACCTCCCCAGATTGAAGCCAGCAGATCTGCGACGCCATGCCGACAGCAATGCCCTGATTGGCCGAAACCAGCACATTGGGGATATGTGGTGGGCAGCAGGGCCGGCTCCTTGGTGGTGGTTGTCGTAGTTATCCACGAAGTCCACCGCGTCGCAGTCCAGATCCCGGAAAACCTCCGCGCAGATGGGATCCAGCTTGGCCTCGGTGTAGCGGCTGGCGGCGTAGGCCATGTCCCGGGAGTAGACCTTGCCGAAGTTGCCCTTGCTGTCCACAAAGGGATGCAGCAGCGACTCGTTGCCCTTGGCCAGGCGGACCATGGTCTCGTAGATGGCCTGGTCGCCGTGGGGATTCAGGCGCATGGTCTGGCCGACGATGTTGGCGGATTTGGTGCGGCCACCGGTGAGCAGGCCCATCTTGTACATGGTGTACAGCAGCTTGCGGTGGGAGGGCTTGAAGCCGTCGATCTCCGGGATGGCGCGGGAGACGATCACGGACATGGCGTAGGGCATGTAGTTTTGGTCCAGAGTGCGGGAGATGGGCTGCTCCGTGGTGGAGCCGTGCAGGCCCATCACATTGGGATCGGTATTTACTTTTTTTCTTTTTCAGGTTCTTTGCCTTTTTCTTTGCCATGGTTGGCTCCTTTACAAGAAAATCGTTTGTGAATTTGCTGTCTGGCTGGTATTACGAAATATCCGCCAGTTCCAGGTATCTGGCGCCGTTTTCCGCAATGAAATTCTTCCGCTCCTGCTAGGTTGTCCCCCAGCAGCAGGTCAAAGAATGGCCGTGCGCCTCCGCTTCCTCCGGCATGACCTTGATGAGGCGGCGGGTCTCCGGGTTCATGGTAGTCATCCACATCATCTCCGGGTCGTTTTCGCCGAGACCTTTGGAGCGCTGGATGGTGATTTTTTCCGTCCAATTCCTTGAGAATTTTCGTCCTTCTCCTGCTCGTTATAGGCAAACCATGTCTTGTCCTTGTAGGTGATCTCAAAAAGGGGCGATTCTGCGATATAGACATACCCATGCTGAATCAGCGTCGGGCAGAGGCGGTAGAGCATGGTCAAAATGAGTGTACGGATCTGGAAGCCGTCCACGTCCGCATCCGTACAGATGACTACTTTGCTCCAACGCAGCTGGGACAGGTCGAAGGACGACAGTTCCTTTGCCTTCTTGCCCTGCACCTCCACGCCGCAGCCCAAAACTTTCATCAGGTCTGTGATGATGGGCGACGCTTGAAAATTTTGCCGTAATCCGCTTTCAGACAGTTGAGGATTTTGCCGCGCACAGGCATGATGCCCTGAAATTCCGCGTCCCGGCTGATCTTGACACTGCCCAGATGCAGAATCGCCCTCCACGATATACAGTTCCCGCACCCCGGCGTCCCGGCTGCGGCAGTCCACGAATTTCTGCACCCGGTTGGCAATGTCGATGGATGCCGGACAGTTTTTTTTTGCTGGTCCGGGTCTTTTCGGCGGATTCCCGGGAACGCTTGTTCACGAGAATTTGCTCCGACGCCTTATCGGCCTCCTGCTTGTTCTCGATGAACCAGACCTGCAGCTTTTCCTTGAAGAAAAAGGCGGTCATGGCCTCCTGGGTGAACTTGGAGTTCACGCTCTTTTTGGTCTGGTTCTCAAAGCAGCCGATGGTGGAGAAGCAGTTGGTCACCAGTACCAGCGCAGTCCTGAATGTCCTGAAAAATGATCTTATTTTCGTTCTTGGTGTACTTGTTGTTATCCCGCAGGTACTTGTCGAAGGCCGCCGTAAAGCCGGAGCGCACCGCCTTATCCGGGCTGCCGCCGTATTCCAGCCAGGAGGAATTGTGGTAGTATTCAATATGGCTCACCTGCTTGGAGAAGCAGAAGGAAGCCGTAATTTTCAGCTTCATTTCCGGGCGGTTCTCCGCATCCCGGCCCCCGGCGCTCGGCCTCCCAGAATACAGGCATGGTGAAGGCATTGTCCCCCACCAGCTCCTCGATATACTGGCGGATGCCGTCGGCATAACAGAATTCCTCGGTCTCGAACTTGCCGCCCACCTGATTGCGGAAACGGAAGGTGATGCCCTTGTTCACCACCGCCTGACGGCGCAGCACATCCCGGTAATATTCCACAGGGATGTTGATGTCGGTGAACACCATCTGTCCGGCTTCCAGTGGAAGCACGGAGCCGGTCTTTTTCCGGTCGGCGGGTTCCTTTTCAGGCCGCCCTTGTTTCTGCCCTTTTTCAAAGTGCAGATCGTACCGGTAGCCATCCCGGCGGATGGTGGCGTCAAAAAATTCCGAAGCATACTGGGTAGCGCAGGAGCCAAGACCGTTGAGGCCCAGAGAATACTCATAGTTTTCTCCGTTTTCGCCGTACTTGCCGCCGGCGTACATTTCGCAGAACACCAGTTCCCAGTTGTAGCGCTTTTCCTTTTTCGTTGTAGTCCACGGCAGCCCCGGCCGAAGTCCTCCACTTCGACGCTCAGGTCCTCGTAGCGGGTGACGATGATGGTGTCGCCGTAGCCTTCCCGCGCGCCTCGTCAATGGCGTTGGAGAGAATCTCAAACACCGCGTGCTTGCAGCCCTCCAGATCGTCCGAGCCGAAGATGACAGCCGGGCGCTTGCGCGATCCTCGCCCTTGAGCATGGAGATACTGGAATTTCCGTATTGTTCCTGTTTTTTCATGTTGCATACCTGCCTGCATAATCCATAGTCATACAATTTTATTATATGCAAAAATAAGCCAAAAAGTCAAGAAACGCCCCTTGGGGCGGAAAAAACGTCCTGCATGTTCCGTGCAGGACGCTTTTCAGGATTCGACGTCAATCGTGACGCTGTTCCCAGTTTCCGTAGGTTTCGCAGAACCGACCGGAGAAGGATGGCTCCCGTCCCGCCGCGTACAGGTGGGAGGTGTCCCCAAAAGGCGGTCATGCGGAACGACGCGATGCCTCCCGGCGCTCCTCCGTGTTCAGGATGGTGACGGAGGTGGGCGAGACAGGTTCCCTGCCACAGCGGGCATGGGGAAATCCCCAGCAGATGACTCAGCAGGGACACAAGTGACGCCAAAATGGCAGAACAGGACGACGGTATCCTCGTTGGGCTGCTCCGCCCGGTAGTATTCCCCTCCCGGCGGTAGCCGTGGCGGGCGAGCAGCTCGTCCAGCCCGTCCCATACCCATTGGGCTTCCTCACGCACTCCGGCGGCGGTGAAGCGGTCGTTTTCCCACCAGTGTTCCCGGTCGTAAAACCCTTGTCTGCCGTCCAGTCCTGAGGCAGCCAGTCCCATGCGACACCCGGTTTATCTTTCCCCGGACGGAGAACCTGCGGGGAGAATTCCCGCAGCCATGGGAAGAATTTCCGCCTGCCGCCCCAGCTTTTCCAGCGTGGCCTTGGCGGTATCCCGCGCCCGCCCTTTGGGGGAGCAGTAAAACGCCTTCACGTCCAGTTTGCACAGGCGGTCGGACAGCAGCTCCGCTTCTATCCAGCCGGTCTCGGTCAGGGATCGATGGAATAGTCCGGGTCGCCGTGGCGCACAATTAACAGCTTCATGTATGTTCTCCTTTATTCTCCGAACTTTTCCGCAGCTTCTTTCAGCATACTGCGGATGGGCAGATGGTAGGGGCAGCGGCTTTCACAGGCACCGCAGCCGATGCACTCCGAAGCCTTTTGGGTAAGTGTTGCGTAGCGGCTTCTCGCCCAGTCCGCCAGCCCGTACCGGGACAGATACCCTTCAAACAGGAACACGCTGGAAATGCTGATGCCCGCGCTGCACGGCTGGCAGTAATTGCACCGGCGGCAGAACTGGGTACCAAGGGCATCGCGGATGGCGCGCATCTTGGCTTCTTCCTCCACGGACAGCGGGGAACTATCGTTTACTGCGGCGAGATTCTGGTTCAGCTCGGCAATGTCCGCCATGCCGGGTATCACCACGGTGACATCCGGGTCGGCGCAGACATAGCGCAGTGCCGTCACGGCGTCCTCAATCGCGCCGCCCGCAAGGGGCTTCATGGCGATGAAGCCAATGTTCTTTTCGGCGCAGACGTGGATCAGTTCTTTTGCCTGATCTTCCACGATGTTGTATGGGAACATGATGGTCTCCACCCATGGCAGCTCCAACGCCATCCGGAAAGTTTCCAGAGAATGGGCGGTGATGCCGATATGTCCGATCTTTCCGGCCTTTTTCGCGGCCGTCAGCGCTTCCAGCGCACCGCCGGGGGAACAGACCTTCTCCACGTCGGCTGGCGGCGCGTTGTGAATCTGGTACAGGTCAATATAGTCGGTGCGGAGGTTTTTCAGGCTGATATCGATGTCCTTCGCCATGGCCTCCGCCGTGCGGGACATGCTCTTGGTGGCAAGCACGAAATGCTCCCGAATGCCCTCCAGGCCAATGCCTAAGTATTCCTCGCTGACGGTATAGCCCCGGGCAGTATCGATGTAGTTGACGCCGTTTTCCAGCAGCTTGTGCATAAGCGCTTTCGTCCCCTCCGCGTCGATGCGCTGGATGGGGATTCCCCCAAAGCCCATGCGGGAGATTTTCAGCCCGGTTTTGCCGAGGATTCTGTATTCCATAGTCACGCACTCCTTTCCGTTCCTGACTTTATACGGCAAAATCGCGAAAAAAACAACCTGTCCGATCAAAAAAACGGGTCAGCTTCCGCTGACCCGTTCCTTACTTTCCAAGCTCTTTGTTCTTCTTTAGGTATCGATCACGCAGTCCATCGCCGCGCCGCGGAAGCCGTGATTTTCCAGCGTCTGAACGCCGACAATGGTGCTGCCGCCGGGGAACATACCGCGTCCTTCAACGCGCCGGGGTACTGACGACTGGCAAGCAGCATTTCCGCCGAACCGGCCATGGTCATGGGCGGCGTATTCCACTGCCTTGGCTCTGGGTAGACCGCAGGCCACCGCGCCGTCGGCAAGGGCTTCCACAAACATATACATAAAGGCAGGGCCGCTGCCGGACAGGCGCTTGCCGCGTCGATCAGCCGTTCTTCCAGCGCGTCCAGCAAAGGCCGCAAAGCGCATATCTTCCCGCCAGTCGTTCAGCGTTTCATCCTCCACAAGCGCGTTGCGGCGTAAGGAATGACCCCTTTGCCGATGGCCGTGGGAGTGTTGGGCATGATGCGGATGACGGGCAGTTCCGTCCCGGCGAGCTGCTCCAATTTCGCAATTTCCATGCCCTGCCGCCATGGTAATGAGCAGCGGTTTGCGCTTCCCCAGAACCTTTGCAGCGGGGAAAGCACCTCCTGCACCATATGGGGATCTTCACTGCGATAAAGATCCGGTCGCACCGGGCGGCGATGGTTTCCGCGTCCGAATAGACGATGCCCAGTTCCTCCGCGAACGCCTTCGCCTTGCCGGAACGGTCGGACACCATGATCTCCTTCGTGGCTCTGCTCAGGGCTTTGGCAATGGCGCCGCCCATGTTGCCGCAGCCGATAAATCCGTACTTCATGTTTTTCCCCCTCAGCGGATATGTCCGTTTCCGTGGATGATGTATTTGTAGGTGGTCAGCTCCTGCAATCCCATGGGTCCCCGGGCGTGGAGCTTCTGGGTGGAAATGCCCATCTCACACCCTAAGCCGAATTCGCCGCCGTCGGTGAACCGGGTGGACGCGTTGACATACACCGCCGCGCTGTCCACATTGGCGGTAAAATACCGCTCTGCCTCCGGGCTCTCGGGTCACGATGGCTTCGCTGTGGCCAGTGGAGTGCGCCGCGATGTGGGCGACCGCCTCCTTCACATCCTCCACGCATTTGACGGCGAGAATGTAATCCAGAAATTCCGTATCAAAAAGTCCTTCTCCCCCCCGCCTTTTTCCGGCGGGGATGATGGCAGCCGCCGTCTCATCCAGACGAAGCTCCACTGCCCTTTCCCGGTCAGTGACCAGACGTTTATAGAGCATGGGCAGAAACGTGGGGGCGATCGCCTTGTCCACCAGGCAGGACTTCCTCGGCGTTGCAGACGCTGGGCCGGCTGCACTTGGCGTTCTCCAGGATGTCCAGCGCCATGTCCAGGTCCGCCGCCCGGTCCACATAGACGTGGCAGATGCCGGTGCCGGTGGCGATGCAGGGGCACGGTGGCAGTGTTACACAGGCGTTGATCAGCCCCGCGCCGCCACGTGGGATCAGCAGGTCAATATAGCCGTTGGCGGTCATCAGCGCAGCGGCGCTTTCCCGGGATGTATCCTGCACCAGATTCACCGCGTTTTCCGTGATACCCACCGATCTCAGGCCGGAACGGAGGGCGTCAACGATGGCGTTGGCGCTGCGGAACGCCTCCTTTCCGCCTCCGAAGGACGCAGACGTTCCCGCTTTTCAGCGCCAGAGCGGCGGCATCGCTGGTGACGTTGGGACGGCTTTCGTAAATAATGGCAATGACACCCATGGGGACGGACACCTTCTGAATTTCCAGACCGTCCTCCCGGATATGGGTCTGCAAAACTCCGCCACACCGGGTCGGGCAGCGCCGTCACCTCCCGGATGCCCTGCGCCATCCCGGCAATGCGCCCTTTGTCAGCTTCAGTCTGTCCAGCATGACCGGGGAGATATGCTCCTTGCGGACGCCATATCCAGCGCATTCGCGTCAAGGATTTCGGCCTGACCGGCAATCAGTGCGTCGGCCATGGCGTTCAGCGCGGCGTTCTTCAGCTCCGGTGGTCAGGCCGGCGACTTCCCCTTTCGCCGCTCTTGCGGCTTCCAGCATTTCTTTCTTTCATAGACGTTCCTCCGAAAACGTGGTGCCGACGGTCTTTCCTTCCAGAATGTCATAGAGATTTCCGGGATTATTTCCGTTGGCAATGACCATTTTGCAGCCGCAGCCAAGGCAGATATCGGCGGCATGGGCTTCGTGACCATTCCCCGGTGCCCTGCGTGGAGCTGCTGATCCCGGCAATTTCCCGGATGTGGTCGTTAATTCTCTGGCGACGTGGTGCAGCAATGTGGCCTCCGGTGGGTGTGGGGGGATCGGCGGTGTACGGCCGTCGATGTCCGACAGGAGAATGAGCATGTCGGCGTGGACGCTCCTTGCCACGATGGCGGCGAGTGTATCGTTGTCGCCGATGACGATCTCGTCGGTGGCGACGGTGTCGTTCTCGTTGATGACGGGCAGTGCCCCCAGCTCCAGCAGACGGTTCAGGGTGTTGGTAAAGTTGAAACGCCGGGTATCGTTGGTAGTATCGTCGCCGGTGATCAGCAGCTGGGCAACCGTGTGGTGGTACTCGCTGAACAGCTTGTCGTATGTATACATCAGCTCACACTGACCCACAGCGGCGGCGGCCTGTTTGGACGGGATGTCTTTCGGCCGCTCCCGCAGTCCCAGCTTGCCCACGCCCATGCCGATGGCGCCGGAGGAAACCAGTATCAGCTCATGTCCGGCATTTTTTTAATGTCACTCATGATCTTGCACAGCTGCTCCACCCGGCGGATATTCAGATGGCCGGTGGGGTGCGCAAGAGTCGATGTGCCGATTTTGATTACAATGCGCATTTGCGTTCTCTCCCCGAATTTTTTAGGCTATTATATCACTTTAGTCAGATGAAGTAAATAGCCTGAAGGTAAGTTTTCCGGTAAATGTTTTTTCATAGAAAGGCGGGCGGCAAAATGCCGCCCGTCAGACTTATTTTTTTCCAGCAGCTCCAGCGCCGCCTGAATCTGGGGATCGTCCTCTGGCTCCAGCTGGTCGTAATAGATGGCGTCGGCGGTTTTCTCGTCCACCGGTACGACCACATCCGGCGTGATTCCCACGCCTGCCAGACTGACGCCCTTGGGGGGTAAAATACTTGCCCACAGACAGGCCCACTGCGGAGCCGTCGCTGAGACGTATGGTATTCTGGAAATATCCCTTGCCGCAGGTCTTCTCCCCCACCACGTCGGCAACGCCGTACTCGCTCAAGGCCGCCGCAAAGAACTCTGCCGCGGAGTAGAGTCGCCGTTCACCAGCACCGCCATGGGAATGTCCAGGCAATCCGCGTCGGAATGGTCCACGTTCTCCTTCCCGGCATAGTCCACCGTGCGGAACAGCTCTCCCTCGGGCAGCAGATAGTCCAGTACCTTCACCAGCTCTTTTGCATAGCCGCCGGGGTTATGCGCACTGTCGAAAATCAGCTTTTCCGCACCCTGCCCCAGCAGATCGTCAATGGCCGCGATGGTTTCCTCGGCGCACCGGGAGTCAAAATTCTCAATGGTCACGAGCCCGATCTTGTCGGTCAGCATCCGACCGCTGGCCACAACCGTCTGCACCTGCCGCCGCTCCACGGAAAGCGCCACCCGCTCCCCCTGCCTGAGAACCGTCAGAGAAACACAGGTGCCTTCCTCTCCCCCGCACCAGATTCCCGAACATCCGTGGCCGTCATCTCCCGGACGTCCTGACCTTCCACCTCGACCAGCAGATCGTCCACCTGAACGCCCGCAACCTCGGCAGAGCTGCCCTCATTCACGGCCTTGACCAGAAAAAGCCCTCCTGCTCCTTTGCCTCGATGGTGATGCCGATGCCCACATAGGCATTGTTCACCTGCTCCTCATGGGCGTCGTATTCGCTGGCGGGGATATAGTAGCTCCACCGGTCGCCAAGGGATTTGACCATGGCGGCCGCCGGCGTCCTCCATGGCCGTCTGGTCGGCGTCTCCGATGAATCGTTCCAGAATCAGGCTTTCCAGCTGTTCCAGCTTGGTGCCGGAGGCATACCCCGGGTAGCCGATCGCCGCCAGAGTCGTCACTGTAGCCAGCATCGCCACAAGGAGATAGCTCAGGGAAATCAGAATTTTCTTTTTCACGGAATAACCACCTCATAGAAAGGATTCCCACAGTCCATAGTATGAACTGTGGGAACATAATTCAATCTGAGGAAGCTCTGAATAAATCGGCGAGAGCTGACAGCGAGAGATTTTTCTCTGGACGAAGGGTTCCAAAGCGGAGGAATACTTTGTGTATTTCCCGCTTTGGAAGCCGCACGGCCAGGGAAAAGATCCGCTGCTCGTCGAAGACGGTTTTTGTTCAGAGTTTTCCTGAACAAATCAGTACAGCGGCACGTAATGCAGGGGTTGACGTAGACGCCGTTATAGGAAATGCCGAAGTGCAGATGGTCGCCGGTGGCAACGCCGGTGGCACCGGTGGCGCCGATCAGCTGTCCCGCGCTGACGATCTGTCCGGCGGATACGCAGTAGCTGCTCATGTGCATGTAGATGGACGAGAAGCCGTCCTGATGGTTGATCTGCACATAGTTGCCGGCGGCATTGCCCCAGCCTGCGATGGTAACGACGCCCGCACGGGTAGCGTACACGGGTCGCCGGTGCCGGTATCGAGGTCAACGCCCTGATGGTAGGAAGAAGCGCCCGCCGTGGGAGATTACGATTGCCGAAGGGACTGGTGATGGAGGTGTAGCTGCAGGGAACCAGCCAGCCGCCGCTGCTTCCGCCGGAACTGCCGCCGGAGTTCCCCCCGAATTTCCGCCGGGCCATTCCGTGCCGCCGGCCCTGGGTCGTGGGGGTACGGAGGTCGCTTTCCATGCTTCCCATTCCCGCTGCTTCGCCGCGTTGAACTGTACTTCCATGGCGGCGATCTGCTTCAGGAACGCATTTTCCTGCTCCTTGCATTCCTCTTCCAGCGCCTGAAGATCGTCGGCCTTTGCAGCAGCTCCTGCAGCAGTGCCTCGATTCTTCCTTCTTCGTGTTCATTTCCGCCTGCGTGTCATCCAGATCCTTCTTGGTATCTTCCAGCTCGACCTTTTCCGCTTCCAGCTCGTCCTGCCCTTCCTCCACCTTGTTGGCGGCGTCGCTCAGCTCCTGCAAACGGCGCTTGTCGGAGGCGGCGATCTCCTCCACCATGTTCAGCCTGTCCAGCAGGTCAGAGAAGCTGTTGGCCTTGAAGACGACTTCCCAGTAGGATACCTCGCCCTCTTCCTCCATGGTGCGGATGCGCTCTTTGTTTTCCCTGATTCAGCGTTTCCAGACGGTCTTCCGCCGTGTCCAGCTCGTCCTGCTTGTCCGGCAATGAGCAGGTTATAGGCGGAGATCTGTTCGTTGATGTTGATGATCTGGGTGTTCAGAAGCTGAATTTCCTGATCGATCACATTCTTTTTCGCGATCAGATCCGCAATTTCGTTTTCGTTCTCCTTGTACTGCTTCTTCACGTCCGCGATCTGGTTCTGTACCTCCTTGCGCTCCTGCTGCAGGGCAATGATCTGCTTGCGGATCTCGCCGGAGGACGCCGCACCGGCAAAGGTGGGCAGAATGCTCATCAGAAGCGTCAGCAGCAGTACCGCCGCCATGACGCCGGCGAGGACGGATACCAAACGTTTGCGATTTTTCATAGGAATCTCCTTTTTCACGATGGGGACGGGCATTGCATCCTACTGAACTCCAATCAAAATCGGAAAACAGCATCAATAGATGTATGCCAATGGGTTTACATAAGTTCCTGCGTAAGAAATGCCGAAATGCAGATGCGGCCCGGTAGAAAGGCCGGTGCTGCCAACATATCAATGAGCTGCCCCTGGGACACGCTCTGTCCCGCGGAAACAACGTAATTGGTCATGTGCATATAGATGGACGAGAAGCCATCCAGATGGTTGATGCTGACATAGTACCCCGCGCCGCCGGCCTGATAGGAGGCCACCGTAACGGTGCCCGCCCGGGTCGCGTAGATGGGCGTTCCCTGATTGCAGGCCATATCAATGCCGTTGTGCATTCTCTTTGGTGCCGAGGATCGGGTGGGTACGCATTCCGAAGGGGCTGGTGATGGTATAGCCGGATACCGGGGTCGTCCAGGAGGCATTGGAGGGCGGGTTTTCCCCCTGCAAAGCCAGCTTGGCCAGATACTCGTCGTACTTTGCCTGCTTGAGATCCTTTTCCTTGGCGGCAATTTCCCTGCATCAGCTCGTCCTGAAGTGCTTCCGACTCGTCCATCAGCTGCTGGTATTCCTCGGATTTCTTTTCCAGCTCCCGCAGCATGTCGTCGGATTCGGTGCGCTTTTCTTCCAGCTCGGCTTCCGCCGCCGTCAGCTCCTCCCAGGTGCCTTCCAGCTCGGTTTTTTCCGATTCCAGGCTCATGCGGGTGGCGGTGACGATGTCCGATGCGATGCGCATTTCCTGAAGGCGGCGCTGGTCGGCCTCGGAGATCTCCTGCATCATGTTCAGCCGGTCAAGGAGGTCAGTAAAGCTGTTCGCCTCGAAAATGACCTGCCAGTAAGTAATGGTGCCGCCTTCCTCCATCGCCCGGATACGCTCCCGGTGCTGCTCGCTCAGGGTGCGCAGCTCCTCCCTCGGCGGCGTCCAGCTCGTCCTGCGTGTCCGCAATGAGCTGGCTGTAGGCGGAGATCTGGGCGTTGGTGGTTTCGATCTTGTCCGTCAGGAGGGCAAT
>VOFC01002798.1_pt1 | contig 14664 bp, 25 predicted proteins | sample 5384161 | NCBI WGS metagenome assembly VOFC01 (sample SAMN12384722, study PRJNA508395) | human gut metagenome | isolation source: healthy gut B | host: Homo sapiens | reverse complement strand
TCACTTCTGGATGCGATGTATTAATATAAACATCATTTTTAATTTCAATATTTTCAAACTTCATCTCATTTACATAAATGTCTGCTTTTATTATTTCTTCTGAGAATTCTGATACATCAACCTCTTCAAACTGTATTTCTTTCTCATAAATATGCGCTTTTGTTAACACTCCCGAAATATCCGATATTTCAACCTCATCAAAATTATACTCAGATTCACTCTCCAAATTCTCTATTCCTATTTTGGGCAATACAACCTCTCTGTTTTCAGGGGCATCATATTTTTCTTCTATCGTTTTGGGAATAATAATCCCATTGTTTTTCTCGATTTGATATGCCTTACTTAATTCCAATGTCATCTTTTCCATTTTTTTGACATCATCTTTTTTCGTCTAACATTTCTGGCAAGAATACATTTTCAAGTACTATCTGCGATTCTTCGACATTTATTACGCCGTCAATTTTATCAGGTTCTATTCTTGACAAAAAAATATTTTGGCCTGATTTCAGGATAATGAACATTTTCAAGTTCTTCAATCCTATCAACAAAAGCACATCTTTCTTGATACAATTCAAGTTCCTCTAAATATAATTTCTTTTTGTCTTTCACTTAACGTATTTACTTCACTTTCTGATAATACTCTAAACGCCATACTTCACCTCTTAATACAAGCAATACGACAATAAAATTTTCAACTTATTGCCGTATTACTTACACTTTGTTCTCCTACTAATGTTATTTATTACCTCTTATACTAGCAGCGATCTTTGAATCTACTGATTCAAAATTACTACGATTTCCTTCAAGTAATTTTGATAATCCCTTAATCATTGCCGGCAAGCCACTTGTATCATCAGTAACGAAATCCTTATAACTCTTATCAAACAATTCGATAAGCGCATCTTTTGCATCGCCCTCCATATCTGCAATAGCCGCCTTAAAATCTGTTTCAAAAGTTGTTCCTGCTGTTTTATACTTTCCTGCAATTGTATTAATATTTGTAACCGCAGTTTTTACATTTGCATTAACAATTTTACAATCTGCCATTTCATTTCCTCCTATTTATCTTCTGACTTTCCTGCATTTGTGTTTCCTGTTCCTAACTTGTCATCAACACCCTCAGTATCACCAGGAATCTGTTTTTTCACAGTTTCACAGATAGTCTTTAATGATTTTAACATCTTTGTTAAATTTTCACCCGTATTAGGTTCAATATTCTTAGTATAAAATGTCTTAAATCCAGTAGCTGCTGAACCAGAAAAGGATGAAGGAATAATTCCATCAATTTCTGCGAGCAATTCCGTATTTAGATTTGTAATGGTTGTCTGATATGTATCAATAGCAGTAATTGCTTTGTCCATCATATCCTTTGTGATGTTAATTGTACCTGTTGTTCCCATGTTTGCCATGTTTTTTCCCTCCTATAATAAATTTTTTAACTCATCAAACCCATCAAAAACATCTTTATAATAATTATTTCCAATAACCAACTCTAGAGTGTCAGAAATATGCCCCACTACAAGGGCCATGTTTTCAACTGGCTTCAACAATGTTTTTTTGCTTCCAACTGAACTTCTTTTCCTGCAGGAGTATCCATGGCACTAGCCAGGCTCTCATACATGCCTTCTAATTTTGTCTTAAGTTCATTTGTTCTTTTCTTAAGCACCTTCATGTCTCTTGATGCATTGTTAAACTTAGTCTCATCAAGTTGCAGGTCTTTTTGACAATTGAGCCATTACTCTGTACCTCCTGTCTTAGTTTTATTTATTTCTTCTAAAAGCGGATTTTTTAATTCATCCGAAAGCAACGAACATAATTTTTCAGCATTATCAAAATCCTTTACATCTATATAACACTGAACTCTAAAACTAACTGCAGCTAAGTCTGTAGGATCTTTAACAGACTGATTTCTGAAGAACTTAATCAAATCTTCATATTCTTCATCAATTTTTCATATCCTTCTTCCTTTAATGCCTTAATCAAACTATATTTTCCAATATACTGATTAGCTTGATTTGGACTTTTTGCAAGTCTTGAAGCATATAATTTAATATGCTCCGGCTCTTTTTTAATGTATAAGCTGCCACATATAATCTATTAATCTGATCCAAATTATCTTGAGAATAAATTGGTTCAACACTATTGTCTAATTTTTCAAAAGTATATTCATCTGTCTTATCAATTGGGGTTAAATGATCTATTGAAGCATTCTGATTTCTGAACGCATTTCTTTCTCGTTCTCTTCCCATTTGTTCAATTTGTCTGTCACCATATTTTCTTCTTTGCTTCTTCAACAGCTCTGTTAATCTCTCTATCGCTAGGTCTCATAATAGGGCCAGCATTTTCCTTACTTTCCATTTTGTTAATCGAGAATCCTTCATTAAATGAGTCTATCGGATTCTCTGCTGCGCCAAGACAATTAGCTGCCATATCTCCATCCTCTAACTGGACATAAACCTCTGCAGCATTAATATATGCATCTACCACATTCTGTACTTCTGGTTTAATTGCGTATAATGAATCATTTATGTACGCTAGTGCTCTTCTATAATGTTCCTTTTCCTTATCTTGTGTATATTTCGCTAATTCCAAGGAAATCTTATCTATGAAGAAATCCATGCATGGTCTGGAAAATCTTTCTGCCCTGTCAATTTCTTCCTCTGCTTCTTCATTTCTATTTTGTAACAGCAATATTTCTTTAGCGATTCTATATCCCAAATATTCAGATGGTGCAAATAATTTAATCTGATTTGCAACTTCTAACCCCTTCGTATATTCGCCTAACATTCCATAACTTAACGCTTTTCTTTGTAATATTTCAATATCGATTCCGATAATTGTTTCGGCTTTACATAAATTAACAACCGCATCATCATATTTTTTAAATCAAAACAAAGCATTCCAAGAATCTTATATAATTGACCCGTAACCTCCGGAGAACATCCAATTTCATCTGCTTTTTGCAAATATCGCAATTGCTTCCGCTGATTGTGAATTAGTTGCCAAAGCATATCCTAAATGAAAATATCTGTCTCCATTTTCCGGTTCACACTCTACAGCCTTCTGATAATATTTAATTGCTATGTCATATTTTTCAAATGACATATTTGCATTTCCGGCACATAAATATGCGTCTGCATTATTAGAATCCACTTTGATAGCCTCTTTTGCTATATCAAGTGCTTCCTGATATTTTCCTTGTACAAATGCCAATCTTGAATTGGCTATTAATGTTTGAATTTGTTCATTCATTTTCATTTATCTCCTATCATTTAGTAATGTTTTTGTCACACTCTTAAACCAGTCTTCTACTAATTCAAGTACATCTTTGTCAAGTACCTCTGTAACATTATCATAATTATAATTTGAATCAAATGATTTGCTAATAACATTATATGTCAATCTAAATTCATGAGGACATTTAACATCATATGCTTTACAAATATCTATTATATTTTCTATATCCTCTACACCGCAATCAAAAAAATCGTCTATTTCTTCTTCCGAGAACAACTCACTTGTAGTATACAAATTTCCTTCTTTTTCAAAAAAAGCGTCTATATAATCTTCTTCATCATTTTGAAATAGATATATATATATTTTATCTGCTTCCTTTTCAGAATTTTTTCAACAATTCTAAACATAATGAAACAACTCTTGATTGTGCGTCAACAAAAGCGTCTTCAAATCCTTCTAACATATCTTATACTCCTTAATTTTTAAAATGTTTTCTTATTTTCACTCCATCTATTTTGTATGACACTTTGAAAGACGAAGGTCTTGATGAACCATCCTTGTAGGATAATTTTATATCTACATCAGTAACTTTCTTGCCGTTATTCATTGCATCCGACCAACTTTTTTCCATTGCTCTATATGTCTTATTATCACCTTTTACTGCTCTGTTTAATGTGCTTCTTTGCGATACAAGATTATCAAGTTCCGGAGAACCACCAAATTGGTCTGCAAATATGTGTCCTGCATCATCACCTGGTAATTTATTTGCTGTGTTAGGATTATGTTTTTAATCTACCATTATGCGTTTTAAATTTTAATTCATCAGCATGAGCACTCACAATATTACCATTAGAATCTGTTTTATATGTATATCCGTTTTCTCCTGTAGTGTATTCCTGATTCGGTTTTAATGTTCCATCTTCATTCATATGTGGTGGGCAATTTTTATTGTGCACCCAAATTCCACAATTGCCGACAAAGTATGTATGATAATCTTCGACTTTTATGTTATATACATACTTATCTTCAATGCATTTTTTCTCTATATATTTCATTAACCAAATGTATATCACCATTTGAATCGAGAAGTTCATTGCCAATACATAATAATGCCGCCTCAACAAACCCTCTTTCCTTTACATAGAATATTGCTCCCCAACAGGCTCCAACCAATAATAGTTCCACCTATTCCAGTCCGACTCCGGTTGCTAAAAATGCAACTGCCACCCACTAACTATCACAGCAGTGGCTATTAACTTCCAATGTTTTGCACACCACTCAGCTGCCTTTTCAACTTTATCCACAATCTTTTCGATAGCATTTTTTTCGCAATCCGGCTTTAAAATAGTTGTACTTCGAATAAAAATCTTTTTTTTTGATTTATTGATTTCATCGCGTGCAGAATTATCTCTCTTAACAGTAGTCGTAAACTCTGTAACCTGTTTATTCACTTTAATGTAGTATTTTTTTCTTAATCCATACCACTTTTTATAACAATCTTGGTGCCATAAACATATAATTTTGGTGCAAATGCTATATATTGAAACAGCGCTATTCCACCGAAAAAAATCATGAAAAAAAATGATACTATAATTGAGACGCCAATTGGCTTTTTTTCAATACAGTACAAACTAACTGTTCCCCAAAGCATCCCAATAAAGAGAATTGAAAAAAGTATAACAAGGCGCATATAATAACGAGTATAAACTTTGATATCATATTTATTTCTTCTCATTATTTTAAACTCCTACACACATTAAACTTTTATTGTCAATTCCAGTAATCAAAATTTCTATCTTATTAAACCTTTCATCATTGAGATTTTTTGCCAACGACTCACTATCTAGCTTAAAATCTACTAACCGTTCCTTTTATATTTCAAATCTAAAACTACCTTTTTATCTTTTGTCTCTTCCATAACCCTCATCATATCCTTATAATCATTACGGTCATACATTTTCGGGTCAGATAAAATAAATGTAGCGGATAAATATTTCATTTCACCATCAATTTTACCGTAAGCCTCAATAGTGATTCCACCTAATTCTATATCCTCATTGTTTTTATATAACAAAACGGCAACTCTTCTTTCTTATATTCAGCCTTTCCCCAAAAAATCATATTTATTTTCTCCTGTTATTAATTATTTTTAATATTTTATTGCCAATATCATCAATACTGAAAAGCCGTAAACTTTGAATAGTCAATTTTCACGTCTATATTATCTCTACGAAATTGTATCTATTTTTGTATCATCAATATGGTCTAATAGATAATTTTTCATTTTATCATAATTTTCCATTACCGGATCTAAAGATAACACCTTCTTTTTTACCTTTATATATGTGAATTCGAGTAGCATCCACAGGCTTTCCGCTTAAAGTGGCAAATACAACTTTGGTGATATCATCAAAGTTAACTTTTACACATCTGCCATACCATTTTCTTATAATAATATAATTATCTATCACTGATATCCTATATACAAATATTGCAAGTATGCCCAACAAAATAGGTATTATAAAAAAAAGCGCATACACTATATACCCACTTGTTTCTTCATCTTTCATTACTAAATGCCCACAGAAAGGAATCATTCCCAAGCACAAAACAAAAAAGCTAATTTTGCTATTCCTCTTGGCTGATAACACTCAATATTTTCATTATTTCTTTTTCCTCCAATCTAATTAAATGCTAATTCTTTTATTTCATCCCATCCTACACCTAACATACCATTAGTTGGATTAACAAAGAAATTTTCTGTCATTTCTGCCATAAATCCGTTTCTATATGTCTTATATGTTATGTTATTAAAACTAGAATTTCCATGTATCAATCTCTTTATAGATCTACTATAGTCAGCTCTATAACTATGACTCCCCTGCAAATCTTTCCGTAATCTTAAACCCAGTGTTCTTTAACCCCTTGTTAAATTTTGTAGTGAATCCATCAAATCCTTTCGCCAAAGCTAATGATACTGCAGTTCCTACTGCAACGTCACTTCCCCACTCACCTAAAGATAACCTTTCTTTACTAAGTATCATTGGAATCCCCTCACTCAAAGATGTAGAAACAAACACATCTGCAGTTGCAGCCAATGCAAAATTCCCAAACACTTTACTGGCAAATACTGAAACACCAGCAACACCACCTGTTGGTAACATTATAATTCCTCCAATTACGCCTCCTACTGCTGATGCCATATATTCCTGTATGCTACTAAATTTGAATTCTCCAGTAACAAATCCACTGGCTATATCAGTTATTAACTGGCTTGCCAGTCCTGCTGCAACTCCAACCAACGCAGCAATAGCCACTGCACCAAGTCCAAATGTAGCAATCGCCAGTGCTACTACGGCAACTACTGCTAATACAGCCAAGCCAACTACAAGTATTTCTTTAATGTTATCCACAAGCCAGCTTACAGCACTTTTTTAATCCGTCACACACTTTTTCCAAGCCATTTTTTTTTCACATTCCGGCTTCAAATATGAATATTTTGTGTAAAACTCTTCCTTAGTTTTCTCGATTTGTTCTTTTACAGAATTATCTTTCTTTACTGTAACAGAAATAAACTCACCTATTTTTTTTGTTGAGTTTCTTTAAATCCTTTACCTTGTCTTTTTCAGTTTTTGTTGAGGAACTAATATTATTAATCGTGTCTTGTAGATTGCAAGAATTAGAACTTACCCCTGTAAGATTGATTTCAAAGAATTTAATTGAGTATTTAGACCATCACTGAATTAACTGCATCATTTATGTAAGTATTTATACCATTTAATCTATCCTTATAAAGCACTATAGTTGACATTTTATCCCCCTTAATTCATATATTTGTTCACATTATACATTTATTTACTATTTTAGTCAATAATTCCAGGGTTTAAAAATCACATAATTTGTTCCGTGATGTCACTTAAATGTTATATCTGCAATTATTTTTTCACTGAAAAAGTCGAATAAAACATTTTTACAAATATACTTGTAAGTGCTTTTAGATTCGACTCTTATTTCATATAATCTTTATTTTGTTCAACTTCTATTTCTCCACCCCATCTATCGTCTTCAAAAACAATTCTGTCAATGTTTTCTTCATCTTAGGATTTAACTCCTTCAGTCTTTCATCCACTGAATTTTCATTCTTTTCTTTTTATCCCCAATATTGTGTTTGCATCTGTATCCAGAGCATCCATCAACCTGTATAAAAGATCAATACTCATTTTATTGTTTCCCTCTTCCAGCTGATACACATGTGATTGGCTTATCTTTGCTCTATATGCCAATTCAAACACTGATACGTTCTTTTTTTATTCTTAATGATTTAATTGTATTTCCAACTTCTAAACCTTTGTATTCCATTTATTCCTCCTGATTTTTCTCCTTATGCAATGCATTGCATCACGTCCGATGCTTTTTGCAATAATATAACACGCCAATAATTATTTACTGCCTTGTTTCTTTTCTCCGGTCGTCATCGGTATATGTATTGTAGCTTGCTATCGTATTTGTATACGAATCACGGCATAGTCAACAACTTCAAACTTATATTTATAATAAGTAGAAACTAATCTTATGCATTGCTTAAGGGAGATTTTTCCGGCTCATTTGAACCTCTTCTAATATACTGTCTTTCAATATAATTTTAGAGTTAGTGGCACTATACCTTTTACTCTTCATCAATAACCATACAACTTCTGCCCAAGACCAAATAATCAATTGTTGTGTCCAATGCTTCTGCCAAATAAACAAATGTATCAATTCTTGCTCCATTAATTCCACACTCAATCATCTTTAGCCCCTGGCATGAAATTCCAATCTTTTCTGATAATTTATCCTGTGTTAATCCCTTTGCCTTTCTTAATTCTTTTTTTGATTCTTTTTCCACTTTTCATAATATCGTAATAAAACATCTTTTTCCTTTCTGGAAAAACCAGAAAGGTTCGTTGTCTGCACCTGACAATTTAATTACAAAATATAGTTTTCATATGCGAAAATAAAAGAGACGCAAAAGGAAAACCAGTAAAGTAATTCTACTTCTAACTGATTTTTCCCCTGCGTCTCTGGTGCTCCTACAGTTTTTTGTGTCTTGTAAACTGCATGCCCTTATCAGGTGGGCATATTTAATTTTTTATAATAAACATATCATTGCTCAATTGTGATTAATAAAATCAACATTCATAGTCATATGGTGAACGATATGTTTTTTTTCTTCTGTAATTTATTTAATTCGTTTTTGCAGCACTGTTATTTGTTGCTGCTTCTGAAATGGTCTTGTACAATCTGGATTCTCTAAGTTTTATTGAGCCTCGCTTGTCTGTAAAACAAACCTGATAAAATCCACTTGATATATTAACAATCACCACTTCTTTTATGTGCATTCCATTTTCCACAATATACACATGCTCTCCAATGACATACTTGTAAATCAATTCCAACACCTCACACAAATAGTTTTCCGTTAATCATTCTCTCTGCCACATATTTTTCATCTATCTTTTTAAGAGTCAGTACCCTCTTGCATCTATTGCACTTAATAGACAAATTTAATGTTCCTGCATAATAGTCAAACATTTTTCTCTTACAGTCCTTGCAACAGAATGATATCTTCATAGAATCGCTCATTCCTTATTCACTTCCTTTAATCAGTATTTTTGTGTTTACAATAAATACCTGCTTGATAAGGGAAATAAATCCTGCAGATAATACGCTAGTATTCCGTAGCACTTTTCGTGCCCTAGCTTAGCTGATCTCACACCCCTTTTAAGAATGTAACTAAACTATATCGAAAAACGCAACCCATTTCTATAGTGTATACGCCATATATCGAAAATTTGTTCGTTTAATTATTTTTTTACCATTTGTATTTACTGAAGCGTAGTATCTCGTATTTCTTTTAAAGAATTCCTGCTCCTTTTCAAGCTTAATCTGTTCTGCTGTTTTTGCTGTGTACAGTTCATCAACTGTAACCTCTAGGCATTTTGCTATTGCAAACAATGTTACTGCCGAAGGATCCGACTTACCGGTTTCTATTCTGCTGATTGTGCTGGTTTCAACTCCTATTGCATTGGCTAACTGCGTTTGACTTATGTCTTTCTTATTGCGGAGCTCCGCTATGTTATTTGTGTAATGTTTGTCCTTCATCTTAAGCATGATTATCACTCCCGTTATGTATAATTTTTATATTTATCAAAAATATGATGATAGGGTAATGTTTTTATAAACATATATTTATTCATAATCCGGAGAATTATCTTTCACGTGAATTATCAACTGAAATGGCTTTTCTCTTTTGTACTCCATTTGATCACTTTTTACAAAAGACAGATTAAACAACGCAGACTCATGACCATCTAGGGTGAACGTATCACCTCCTTCGTCATTTTGAGCCCATATGCTTTCTAAGAAAGATATTCCTGGAAAATTTTCGTCTCCCAACGTCTTAAACTCCGCCTTTATTTTAAATTCCAACGCGTACGAATAGGTATTGTTTATTTTTACAGTTGTAGTAATTACCCTTTTAGCATCATCCCTATATTGAAATTTCGCATCTTCCCAATAAATCTGTAGGTAAGATTCCCAATTTGTCTTTTCATAAAATTCTTTGTTATTTTTATCAAAATGATCTGAATGCATTAAAATAGGATTTTTTCTAACCCAAATTCCATAGCAAATTCCATCTCCTAATACCTCTCCATCATAAAACATCTGTTTAACTTCTTCTACAGAATACTCTGGCGTATTAAAGGAATTGTATAGATAATCAATATAAACTATTACTTCAGGGCTTATAGAATTAAACCATAAACTGCGAAGACAAAACATTTCATCCTTACTTAAAAATTCATTTCTGTCGTTTAGCAACTTTATAAACTCCAAGCAAGTATCTACCATGTTCTGTTCAATTCTTCCATCCCTTGTTTCTAACTGTACATAAGAATCTCCACAAATTACTACAGCTCTTGACGGATCATTTACATCATAATTTACCTGTGTTTTTTTTCAATATCTTATCCTTTAATGCTGGAAATAAATACTCCGTATCTGTCTCTTTCACAGAGGTGCATGAATTTTCTAGTTCGTTATTAAAAAACCTGCAACGTTTGTATCTTTATCAATTCTGATCCATCCCGTTTCAGCGGGATATTCACGCAGTACATTTGCCAAGCTATTCGCTATTTTTAGCTGCAGATCGTTTTTATTTGTCCAGTAATCCACCAGCCCTGCTTTTTCCTCTACCTTCCTTCGAAATTTGGTCAGCTTCTCCCGTCCTTCTTCTGTTGGTTCACACTTACCTATGGGAATCGTGTCCATATCCTTAATCAAAAAAGGTATAATACGGATTCCCCGGTTATATGCATAATCAAATTCCATTTCCGTATAGCTTATTCCATATTCATTTATACTTCCATACCTTCCACCAATGATTAACATATAATAATCCGAATTATCAATTTCCTTTTTTATATAATTCCACTGCTTTTCTCCCATTGCTCCAAAGTTTTCCATCCCCGAAGGAATATGTCTTTGTTTTATGATTTGATTAATCGCAGCACTTCTTTCTTCCATTAGGTCATTATATGTCGCTCCAACAAATATCTGATATTTTTTCAACATCCGCTTTTGTCTCCTTCCTTTGTTCTTTTACCTCTTTTTTCTCTTGCCTTCTCAATTTCTACTTGCATTTTTTCTTTTAATCATACTTCAGTGTAGACTATAACGAAATTCAAAATTAAACCATTGAAACCAAAAAAACATTTTCAAACAATATAATATGAACAATATAAATATAACAGGTAACCTTAAAGACTACCTGTTACATAAAATACTAAATATATGGTCGTACTACTCTATACAATATTAACAATCTTATTACAAAGTTATTTGATTATATTATGCTCTAAATTTCAGTTCACTTATGTATTATTTTAATTGGCTTTATATTTTCCCACACTTTGTATTGTTATTTTATTGTCACACACGACAATATGCTGGTCTAAAAATTCTTTTTAAAGTTAAAATTAAAACTCTTCCCCTCTCATCAGTACCTTGCCTAGTATATCTTTGGAGCCAATAATTTACATATTTAACTTCAACTACTAATTTATCATCTCTTCATCCGGGGTATGACTTTTTGCCATACCATTTCCTATTATTTTGAAGCATATCTACTTCTTGAACTAAAGTATAACAAGTTCTCTCAAAATGCGGTTTCAATATTTTATAATTTGTAACATATTTAAATTTTAATTCATTTATATAATAGGAAACTAAGCTTCGAACATTACTTTCTTTTTTCTATCTCTTCTTCATACGGATCATAGCCTTGTGACCAAGGAATTATTTCTTCTTTTTCATCTGCTATATTTTCAGAATTATCAGCAGCGAATAGGTAAATATATTTACAACCTACTTTTTTCTGATATTTCCAACAAATGGGGAACTATTATCTCCCAAAATACAAAAACTCCTAGTTTGAAATCTAATTCAATTTTAGGTTTATATTCTGCATTTCTACACAAAAACTTAATATCAATTGCTGGAAAAGTCTCTTGTACAGGTTGCGTATGCTTTTCTTCATCAGTGTCAGATAACGCTTCTGATTTCTCCTCTTTTTTTCTGAACTTTTTTTCTTCTGCTTGTTGCAATAAAAAACTTACCCTATCAGAATCTTCAACTGCTTCCCAAAGTTCTCCCAAAGCTATTTCATATTCTTTATTAACAGATTCCATTTCTTCGTTATTCATATTTTTTTGCTTCATCCTTTGAGTTGCTGTAACATATCTATTAAATGCACTTATTTCTCCTTCTTTCAATCTTACAATATTCAATTCCTCAAATATTATTCCACAGTTAATCGCAAAATAAAAAGCAATTTGTCCTGTTTCTTTATCCTTTACTAAAAATACTTTGGTATTTCTGTTTATGTCATCATCCCAAGCTTGATTTATCAAATAATTCGATATAATATTCCCTTTTTTGCTTGACTAAACTTTTTTAACTTCGTTTTTATTATTACTTTCTGATTTTCTTAGTTCTTCTAGTTTAAACAAATTATGTAAATAATTCTTTTGTTCTTCTATTGTCAACTTTCCGTCCATCCTTAAAATACATAATACCCACAGGTCAAGACCTGTGGGCTAACAATTTATATTATGCCAAAAACAACACCTTTTCTTTTTAATACTTCTCTCTTTGCATCTACACGCATAGCACTCAAGCTCATTTTTTATTACAATTTTCTTCTGGTCTTAATCCCTCTCTTGCTTGCTTCCATGACAGTTCAGAATGAGAAAGCGTGCTTAAATCCCATGCACTAAACCTAGAATAGCGCTCGTATACATCCGACACTAATTTTTTATCATCTGCACTTAGTTCTTCTGATTCCTTTTTTAAACAATAAGCCCAATGAATATTGAGCACGAACATCAGTCAATACTGGACCATATCTCCATGCCTCAAACTCACTATCAAATAGAGGATTATCATTAACAATAAGCGATTCCCTCTGTGAAAAATACATCATTTTATGCATTTTCATTTCACTCATATTACACCCATATTTTTTTAAATTCAATTCATTCAAATATTTTGCCACAGCTAAAGTCTTTTCCATAATTAATCCTCCTTTTCATATATTCTATTCATATTATACAACAATTTTATTTACTTTACTATATCTCAATCAAATTATCAACATATTTCTAAAATAATCATATTAGTAATTTGTAGTTTCCTACAATACTTTGTTAAAATACAGATAAAAAAAGGAGCCTATACCATGGAAAATTTCAATATTCAATTAAAAATTACATTCAATTTTGCCAGACTCAAAAATGTCTGGACATAAAAAAACCATACGTGCATATAACATTGATATATCCCAATTTGCCAGTCATATCAATTACTCTGATTTTGATGATATTACACCTAAACATATAGAGTCTTATATTGCATACTTACATTCTTCCTATAAACCCAAATCTGCCAAACGAAAAATTGCATCCATAAAGGCCTTTTTTTCACTATTGTGAATTTAAAGAAATAATTAACCAGAACCCATTTGATAAGGTTGAAATACGTTTCAGGGAACCAATTACTCTTCCCAAAACAATTTCATTGCAAACTTTAGAACTCTTTTTATCTACCATTTATAATCAATATGCCTCTGCTACTACACCATATAAGCGAAAAAAAAGCCCTTCGCGATATTGCTGTTGCCGAGCTTTTGTTTTCAACCGGAATGCGGATATCAGAACTATGTAACCTATCTCCTTCCGATGTCAACCTCAATGATAATATTGTACTTATATATGGTAAGGGTGCAAAAGAACGTAAAATGCAAATAGGAAATACAAATGTTGTAAATATACTAATTGAATACAAAAACATTTATTCATCCGAAATCAGCAAATGTAATCATTTTTTCGTAAATCAATCAGGTACTCCTTTATCAGATCAAACAGTACGAAGAATGATTAACAAATATACTTTTCTTGCTTCCATCGAACAACACATTACACCACATATGTTCCGTCATACATTTGCAAGTTCACTGTTAGATGCAGATGTTGACATTCGTTATATTCAGGAAATGCTTGTTCATAGTTCTATCAATACAACTCAGATTTACACTCATGTCACTATGGCAAAGCAAAAAAACATATTAACAACAAAACATCCCCGTAATAAGTTTAATATTTAACATCTGTCCATTCCTAACTGACTGATAATCAGGTATTATCAGTCAATTAAGCTATTTTACAATGTAGCAGGGAGAAATGAATTATGCCAATGAAAAGAAACAATTTTTAGAGCAATTTTTTCAAAACAAGCTCTTGACGAGAGAATTTCATTATTTTTAGGGGGCAGGTGGTTCTTGCGATGCTGGTTATCCAACATGGTCAAGTTTATTTGAACCGCTTGCAAGAGAATTAAATACAACGATTGATAGTACAACTGACTATTATCTATTAGCACAGTACTATGCTAATACATTTGGGCGGAGAGAACTTAGAAAAAAGATAAATAACTATATCAACAAAAACAAATTTGAAAGTCCATTATTAAATGAACTTATGGAAGTGGGATTTACTAATATATGGACAACAAATTTTGATAATACAATAGAGCTTAATTATCAGAAAAGAAATATATTGATAAATAAAGTCTTTCAGGATGCTGATTTATCCAATGTTGAATTGAATAAAAGAATTAATATTTTTAAACTCAATGGTGACATTACTAATCTTCAAGGAATCATAGCAACACAAAGTGATTATGAAAAATATATAGATACGCATCATATTATGTCAATGTTTTTCAAAAGAGAATTAATATCAAGCACATTTCTTTTTTTTATAGGATATAGTTTTACAGATCATTTGGTATTAGATTGTTTAAGTGAACTAGCAAGATATTTGGGAGAAT
>VOFC01004215.1_pt1 | contig 14666 bp, 19 predicted proteins | sample 5384161 | NCBI WGS metagenome assembly VOFC01 (sample SAMN12384722, study PRJNA508395) | human gut metagenome | isolation source: healthy gut B | host: Homo sapiens | reverse complement strand
TTCGACTGTCGGTTATGGAGCGGGTGACGAGGCTCGAACTCGCTACCTCCACCTTGGCAAGGTGGCGCTCTACCGGATGAGCTACACCCGCATCTCAAATGCAGGTATGATTATAGCAGATTTTTTTCAAAAGTCAAGGGCCGATGCAAAATTTCCCGAAAAAAATCCCGGGCGGGCAGAAGCTCTGCCCGCCCAGTACACATGTTTCAAACTTGAGGGGATGAAACAAGGGGTAACAAATTTGGATCCGCGCTTATGGCAGCATATACGGCTGCAGCGTGCGGAAGACCAGGCCAAACGCCTGCTCGCTCAGCTCCGGCGTCGCCTCGAGATCGCCGCACAGCACGTGCGAGACGAAGCTGAGGATCGTCTCAAAGATGTGGGCCATCAGCAGCCAGCAGTCGTGCTCGGAAATAAAATAGCGGTTCAGCCGCGCCTGCAGCTGCTGGTAGTTGTGGTGGTGCAGCGCGCGGGCGCTGGTCAGGTACTGCGCGGAATAGTAGTACCGCAGATAAAACGGATGATGTCCGGCCCGGACAGGCAGAACGCCCACACCGGCTGCCAGAGCGCGTGGCAGCGCTGCTCGAGCGTCATGCTCCGGTCATCCAGCACGTCGAGATGCTTGATCACCATCTGGATGAAATGGATATCTGCGCGGTCAAACGCGGCCTGCAGCAGACCTTCCTTGCTGCCGAAATTGCGGTAGATATAGACCTCGTTGCATGCGGCTTCCTTTGCGATGGCCTTGGTCGTTGCATGATCCAGCCCGTCGCGCGAAACGACAAGCACAGCCGCCTCCAGCAGAAGCTCCCGGTAATCCTCTCTTAGCGCCATGAAATAAGAGCCCCCACATGACAAGTAGTATTCACTACGTTCATTATACCGGATGACGAACAAAAAATCAAGAGAAAATGTAAATGTTTCAAATATTCCATTTATTCCAGATATTGCTCAAAACCCGCGGAAAACCCGCCGCCCGGAGCCGGGCGGCGGGGGGGAGAGGATCAACTCTGAATTTTGAACTTTGCCGAATCGAGCAGCTGGTTGCCGATGTAGATGGAGAGCACATAGTCGCCGTCGGTCTGCGGGGTGCGCGGGAAGTAGCCGACAAACATGTTCTTTTCCCACATGTCCTTCCAGACCAGCACGGAACTGGAGGAATCGACGATTTTCCCGTCTGCGTCGCGGATGACGAGGTTGACCATGACTGTCCCGTCGGACGAATCGTCCAGCGTGCTGCCGGCGTCCACGTCGAACGCAACCAGTTCGCCCTTGGAGAACGTCGTGCGGCGCGTAACCAGGTCAACATAGCGGAACGTTTCCTTGTTCGGCTTGAGGAACAAGCCTGTATAGGGGTTCTTGACGCCGTTGGCCGTGTAGGGATTGTCCACATTGGCGGTCGAGAATGTCAGCTCCGTCTCGCCCTCGAGCGAATCACCGCTCTTCAGCGCCAGCGTGACCTTGTATGTTGCACCGGGGTACATATTGTTGGCAGGGATGATGCAGCTTTCGGTGTCGGTCTCGATGGTGACCGGCTCCGCGTTTTCCACGTCCTGCAGTGTGTAGGTGACGACCCAGTTGGGGTCGGCTGGCTCGGTCTCGCACGTCCAGTCGAGATTGACGTTGATCGTGCGGCCGCTCTCGTCGGTCTCGGAAGTGGATTTGAATTCTGTGACCTTCGTGATGGTCGGCGTGACGTTCATGGCGTAGCTGGAAAGCATCGTCGGCGCGGAGATCACAATCTCATATTCCGTGCCGGAGACGAGATTTTCAAACGTCACGTTCGGGGCGGTGACCTCCTGCGTTTCCTCAAAGCCGGCCTTGTCCGTGATGGTGACGACCCACTTTTCGGGCGCGTCGCCGTCATACTGCCAGGTAAGAATGGCAGAGGAACTTGAAAGCGCGATGGCCACGCTGTCGGGCAGCAGTTCGACGGTCGGTACGGTCGAGAGCGGGGTGCTGACGGCGCCGGTGAGCAGGGTGTCGGCCGGGGCCTGCAGGGTAAAGGTGTACTCCGAGTCGGACAGCAGATCGCTGATGACGACCGAATGCCCAGAGAAGCTCACGCTCTTCGGCTCCGTCCCGGCGGTCTCGTAGGTGACGGTCCAGGTGTCGAAGTCCGGGCCATCCTGCAGGATGAAGTTCAGCTCAGCCTGTGTGATGGAGATGGGCGTAGCGGTGAAACTCAGAATCTTTGTCTCGGCGAAGGTCGAAGCGGTGGCGGAGTAGGAACCCGTCATCTTTTTGCCCTCGAGCGCGACGGCCTCGATGGTGTACTGCGTGCCGGGCACGAGCGAATCGAAGGTCAGCTCGCCGCCGGCGACATAGGCCAGACTCGACTGGTTGCCGTAGGCGTCGGAGCAGGTGACGTCAAATGCGCCGCTTTCCTCGCCGGATTCGACCTGAACGGTCAGATAATCGGAGCCGATGTCTGTCACGGTCACGGAGCTGACGAACGTGACGGACGGCACGATGATGAAGAACCACACCGCCGCGCAGATCGCGGCCAGCGCTGCCGCGCTGATGAGCACCGGCAGCAGCCACCGGGGCGCGGCCTTCGCCTTTTTCCGGCGCTGGCCCCGCGGGGGCAGGTTGATCTTCAGCTCGCCGTCGTCCTCCGCGGCTTCCGCAGCGTCCGGCGTCTCGTCGTCTTCAGACGCGTCCTGCAGATTTTCGTCGAGACCGATGGAGTCCTGCCCGGCGCTGCCGCGGTGGACCTCGTCGATGATGGCGTTGAGCATCCCGGTATCGGGGGAGAAGCTCTGCTTGAAGTCGTCGGCCATCTGCTCGGTGTCAGCAAACTGGACCGGCTCGACCTCCTCCTCGGCGTTCGGGTCGATGGGCTCGGGCTCGCCCTGGATGGGCGGGACGATCAGCGCGTCGGAGGCTTCATTGCGCTTGCCGTATTCCAACAGCGCCTCCTGAAGTTCCTGCGGAGTCTGATACCGGTCTTCGGGCTTGAACGCACAGGCCTTCAGCAGAATATCCGCCATTTCATAATCCGCATACATGGGAGCCGGCAGCTGTTCACCGGTCACACGCAGCTTGTCCGCGGCGCGGGCGGAAGTCTTTTCGTCCTCAAACGGGCCGTGGTTGCCGTTATAGATGCGGTAGAGGATCATGCCGACGGAATAAATGTCGGTCGTCGGCTCGATCGTGCCGAGCAGGCTGAACAGCTCCGGCGCTGAGAAGGAGCTGAGCATATTTTCCGGCATGGAGCAGTATTTCAGCTCGTCAATCTTTGCAATGCCGAGATCGCCCAGCAGATAGTGCCCGAACTGCTTAAGTACACGTTCGACGGCTTGACGTCGCGGTGGATGAGCCCCGCCTCGCGCAGGCTGCAAAGCGCGCTGCACAGATCCAGGCCAAGATTAACGGCACCCGACTGCGTCATGGGCGTCCGGCCAGCACCTCGGAGAGGGTCTGGCGGTATTCGGCGAGCAGATAGATCTCGAAGCCGACGCCGTCTTCCTTGGGCTCGATCTGATAGCTGCGGTAGCAGCCGATGTTCGGGCTGGCCGAAAGCTTTTCAAGCGTCTCGAGCTCCGCCTGATAGTCGGCGGCAACCTGCTTGTAGTAATTCTGCGCGTCCTCGACTGTGGCAGCCGCGCCGGTGAACATCAGCGCGTCAACCTGCTTCTGCGATTCCGGAATGCAGATGTGCTTCAGATAATAGGACTGATTGCTTTTTGTGCTTTTGACAATATAGACAGATGTACCGCTACGCACGCTGACGCATTTAACGAGTTCCATGTTCGTCAGCAGCGGCGATATCATGTTCAGTTCTGGCAATTCGTTCGCCTCCTTTTTACAAACACATCTTTATTCTATGTCATTTTCATAAAAAATGCAATACAATATCTTGGCCCATCCACTTGGAATCTGTAACAATCTGTGATATACTGTCCTCAAGTTTGAACATTTGCAAGCAAGCCGCCCGCCTTCCGGCGGGCGGAACGACAACGGAGGTTCTTATGGAACTGAGAAACTGTGAATACTGCGGCACGGCCTATGACGCGCGTCTGAGCCAGTGCCCGCTTTGCGGCCGGACGGCCGGCGGCCAGAAGGCCCCCGCCCAGCCGGAGCCGAAGCGCGCGCGCCCCGCCGCAGAAAATAAACCGGAAAAAATCCAGCCCACGCAGCCAGACACCCCGCGCGGACCGAAAAGGCCCCCGCTGGCAAGCGTCTGCGGCAGGAGCCCGGCGGCGCCCGCGCCGCCCGCGGCTATACCGGCAAGCGCCTGCGTACCGGCGCGGCTGTCCCGGCGCAGGACGGCTCCGACACGCCTGAGGCCCCGAAGGGCGGCAATGTCTACGCCATCCCGAAGTGGATGATGGCCGCGATCTGCGTCATTCTCGGTCTCGCTGTGCTCGGCGGGGCGCTGCTGGCGTTCAGCCGCCTCGGCTGGTCGCCGCTGTACCGCGAGGCAACACTCGAAGCGCCCGTGCAGGCCGCCGACACCCAGCCTGAGACAACGCAGCCCGAACCCGTGCAGCCTGCGCAGCCCGCAGAAGCCGCGTCTGACCCCGCCGCGGATGAAAACCGCTACCGCAACGAGGAGGACCAGAAGCCCGTCCAGACCGAAGAAACGTCCCAGCAGCCCGAAAGCGCCGCCTGCACCAGTCTGACGCTTTCCGCGCCGACCGTGACCTTTGAGGAGGCGGGCCGCTTCTTCAACATCACCTTCACCCGCAAGCCCGCCGAGTGCACCGAGCCCGTCACCTTTACCTCCAGCGACGAAAACGTCGCCACGGTCTCCGAGCAGGGCAAGATCGTAGCTGTAAACGCAGGCTCCGCCGTCATTACCGCCCAGTGCGGCGAGCAGACGGCTCAGTGCCTCGTGACCTGCGACTTTGACTACGTCGGCGCGGAGACGACGGAGGAGGGGAGCGTCCCGCTTGCCCTCAGCAAGGACGATCTGACGTTCTTCAATGCCGGCGAGCAGTACACCCTCTCCGTCACCGGCGCGCCGGAAGGCGCGAAGATCACCTACGTCTCGAGTGACGAGTCCATCGCCACGGTCTCTTCTTCCGGTGTTCTGACCGCGAAGGGCAGCGGCACCACGACCGTCTCCGTCACCGTGGACGATAACCCCGCGATGACGTGTATTGTCCGCTGCAACTTTGAAGACGGCGCGGCCGAGTCCGGCGATTGTACCATCAGCAACAGCGACGTCACCATGGGCGTCAAGGGCGAGACGTTCCAGATCTCCCTGCGCGACGCAGACGGCAATAAGATCACCGGTCTGCTGTGGGTCTCGAGCGACCTTTCCGTCTGCTCAGTCGATGGCACCGGCATCGTCAAGGCTGAGGGCAAGGGCACAGCCTATATCTCCACGACCTACAACGGCGTCACCTACCAGTGCATTGTGCGCTGCAACCTCCACTAAAGAAAAGGAGCCTTGGCGGGCGCGTATGAAAAAAAGAAGCTCCCTCGTGACAAGGGAGCCTCTTTTTATGCCTCCTGGCGGCCTTTTTGGAACAGCATTGTAATGCACCAGAGACCGGCAATGCCGACGATCGCGTAGATCACGCGGCTGACGCCTGCGGTCTGGCCGCCGAAGATCCACGCGACTAGATCAAACCGCGCGAAGCCGACCAGGCCCCAGTTGATCAGCGCCGATAATGGCGAGGATCAGACAAAGTGTGTCCATACGTCCATCTCCTTGCATAAAATCAAGCTTGAATCAAAGCTAGTATGGCCCCCATGTTCCCACTTCATGCGTCCGCGGCAAAAATCTTCAAATACCTGTTGCTTTTACCGCAGGATTTTGTATAATGAACATAGAGCCTGCTATTTTTTTAGGCTTCCACAATTTTTTTTAGCAGAGGACTATGCACTATGTATATTACCTGCCTGGATCTGGAGGGCGTTCTCGTACCCGAGATCTGGATCGCATTTTCCGAAGTCAGCGGCATTCCAGAGCTGCGCCGTACCACGCGCGACGAGCCGAATTACGAAAAGCTCATGAACTGGCGCATGGGCATCCTGCGTGAGCACGGCCTGGGCCTGCGGCAGATCCAGGACGTTATTGCGCAGATCGATCCGCTGCCCGGCGCGAAGGACTTTTTGGACGAGCTGCGCGCGACAGACGCAGGCTATCATTGTCAGCGACACGTTTGAGGAATTCGCGCAGCCGCTCATGAAAAAGCTTGGCTGGCCGACGATCCTCTGCAACTCGCTCGAGATCGACCGCGACGGCATGCTTACCGGCATTCAAGATGCGCTGCGAGCACTCCAAGCTCACCACCGTCCGCGCCCTGCAGTCCATGGGCTACGAGACGATCGCTGCCGGCGACAGCTACAACGATCTGGAGATGATCCTGGCCAGCAAGGCCGGTTTCCTGTTCCGTTCGACGGATAAGATCAAGGCAGATTATCCTCAACTGCCCGCATTCGAGACTTACAACGAGCTTCTCAATGGAATCAAGGCCGCTATGGCTTGATCGATATGAAAATTTAATGTGAAAGGTGATTCAAGATGAACGCATTTTTACCCGCTGATATCCTGATGCCCAAAACAGATCATATGGAGAAATGGGCCGTCATTGCCTGCGATCAGTTTACGTCTGATCAAGGCTACTGGGACCGCGTGAGCAAAAATGCCGAGGGTGCTGTGTCCACCATCAACCTGATCCTCCCCGAAGCCGAGCTTGGCACCGAGAAGGAAGCGAGCACACTGCCGAGATCAACGCCACCATGAAAAAGTACATGGAAGACGGCGTGTTCACCGTGTATCCCAACAGCTACGTCTACGTTGAGCGCACGCTGGAGAACGGCTCCGTCCGTGAGGGCCTCGTCGGCATGGTCGATCTCGATGCCTATGACTACACCCCCGGCGCAACCAGCGCCATCCGCGCCACCGAGCGCACGGTACCCGAGCGCATTCCGCCTCGTCAGCGCGTCCGCCGCGACGCTCCCATTGAGCTGCCCCACGTGCTGATGCTCTGCGACGACCATGACAAGAAGCTCATCGAGCCGATCGGCGCGAAGAAGGACAGCCTGAAGAAAGTTTACGACTTCGACCTTATGGAAGGCGGCGGACACATCACCGGCTGGCTCGTCGAGGGCAAGGACGTTGACGAGTTCAACAAGGCACTCACCGAGTATACCGCGACTGTCGGCGAGAAGTACACCGGCCTCAAGGGTACCCCGATGGTCTTTGCTGTCGGCGACGGCAACCATTCTCTGGCAACCGCAAAGTCCTGCTACGAAGAACTTAAAAAGAACAATCCCGGTGTTGACCTCTCCAACCATCCGGCGCGCTATGCACTCGTGGAACTTGAGAATATCCACGACCCCGCACAGGTGTTCGAGCCGATCCATCGTGTGATCTTCAAAACCGAACCGAAGAAGCTGCTCAAGCCCTTGAAGAGGCCTGCGCCGGCACGGAAGGCTTCCCGGTTAAGTGGTACGCGGGCGAGGAGTCCGGCACCATCGTGCTCGACAAGAGCAAGGGTGAGCTGGCCGTTGGCATTCTGCAGCACTTCCTTGACGATTATCTGAAGTCCAATCCGGGTCGAGATCGACTATATCCATGACGACGACGCGCTCATCAGCTTTGCCAAGCAGGAAAACGCCATCGGCTTCCTGCTGCCCGCCATGGAAAAGAGCCAGCTGTTCAGAGGCGTCATCGCCGACGGCGTCCTGCCCCGGAAGACTTTTTCTATGGGCCACAGCCGTGAGAAGCGCTACTATCTGGAAGGCAGAAAGATCAAGGCGTAATGAAGGCAGCACCGAGGGGGCTTTCGCAAAGCTCAATCTGACGCTCGACGTGCTGGAAAAGCGTGCCGACGGCTACCATGACATCAAGTCCATCATGCAGACCGTTTCCCTGCACGACGATGTGCATGGTCACGGTCGGCTGCGAGGGCTGGCAGGTTCACTGCTACCGCGAGGTGCTTCCGCCCGACGCGGACGAGAACCACGCCCGAGCTCGTGACCTGCGGCCTGCCGCAGGACCGCGACAATCTCGCATGGAAGGCGGCCGAGGCGTTCTACGCCCGCACCGGCCTGCCCAGGGAGGGGCTGGAGATCTTCATCAGCAAGCGCATTCCGATGCAGGCCGGTCTTGGCGGCGGCAGCGCCGACGCGGCGGCCGTTTTGCGCGCGCTGAACCGCGCGTATGACAGCCCGCTGTCCATTCCTGCGCTCTGCGAACTCGGCGCGCAGGTCGGCTCCGATGTGCCGTTCTGCGTCATGGGCGGCACGGCCATCGTGGAGGAAGGGCCGCGGCGAGCTGCTGACGAAGCTGCCGCCCGCGCCCGGAGTTCTTCCTCGTCATCTGCAAGCCGGATTTCTCCGTTTCCACGCCGGAGCTCTATGAACGCAAGCTCGACGAGGACGTTCATCGAGAAGCGGCCTGATCAGAAGGCGATGCAGCTGAATCTGCAGAAGGGCGATCTGCTCGGTATCGGCGGCAGCCTGTGCAACGTGTTTGAGCCCGTCGTTATGCAGAAGCATTTCGATATCAATTATATCCGCTCCATGATGTACACCTACGGCGCCTATGGCGCGCAGATGACCGGTTCCGGCTCCGCCGTGTTCGGTATTTACGATTCGTTTGAATATGCGACCGTCGCCTGCACGATGCTCAAGGACAAGTACAGCCAGATTTTCCTGGCAAAGACCGTATAAACTAGCAAAACACCGTCTAAACTGTCTGTAAAAAGCAGTTTGGGCGGTGTTTTTTGTGAAAAAAGCGAGTCGTATCCCTCATCCTTCTGGCCGCCAGCGCCCTGACCGTGACGCTCTGCGCCGTTTTGCAGGCGCAGAGCCAGCGAATGGCGGAAAAGATCATCCGCCTGCACGTCGTAGCGAATTCCGATACAAGCGCCGATCAGGCCGTCAAGCTCGCCGTGCGCGACGCAGTGCTGCGCGAGGCAGGGCGCGTGCTGGACGGGGCGGAGGATCCGAAGCAGGCCGTCGCGGCGCAGCTGCCCGCGCTGGAGGCCACGGCGAACGCGGAGCTGCAGCGGCAGGGGAGCGAAGACCTGGCCCGCGTGAGCTTCCGCCGCGAGCTGTTCCCGACGCGCGACTATGATACGTTTTCTCTGCCGTCGGGTGTGTACCATTCGCTGCGCGTGACCATCGGGAAGGGGAGGGGCACAACTGGTGGTGCGTGATCTTCCCGTCGCTCTGCGTCCCGGCCACGGCAGACGGCTTCGCCGAGGCGGCCGCCGCCGGCGGCTTCTCCACCGGCGAGATCCGCCTGATGACCCAGGCCGACCCTGCCTACACCGTCAAATTCCGCTCCCTCGAGCTCCTGCAAGCCCTCAAATCCCGCCTCTTCGGCAAATCCGCAGCAACCTCTCAGGCGCTGCGCGCCAGCATCCCTAGCCCCTTTTGTCCCTGCAGGGACATTTCCCCCTGATAGGGGGAATCGGCCCCTGGGAGGGAGCCTTAGGGGTCTCGGGGCTCGGTGGGTTGCGCCTCCGGGGTCTCGGCAGGATCCTCCGCGGGGTCCTCAGAGGCGGGTTGGTCTTCGGTGGGGGCGGGGCTTCCGGTTCTTCTTCCTCGGGGGCGGGTGCAGGGCAGGCTGGGACGTCTTCGGCGTCCCAGTAATAGCCGCCCGCCATATCCTCGTCATACCGCAGCCGCAGCGTGCTGCCATCCAGCAGATCGCGCAGCACGTCCACGTGGCAGGACACGCCGTCGAGCGTCACGATGTTCCACCAGTAGGCCTCGCCGCCGCGCAGACCGCTGACGGTCCTGCAGCTGAGACCCGCCTCGTCGCACAGCAGCTGCCAGCTCTGCGCCATGCTTTTGCTGTTCGCCACGCCCTGGCAGAGCGCGGAATAGACCGGCGTGCGGCTGTCGCCCTGCTGATACGGGAAGCGCTCGGCCAGATAGGTAAACAGCAGCGCGGCCTTCTCCGTCTCGCTCGTACAGTAGCGGACGTAGACCTCTGCCGCCGCCAGACTCGCGCACGTCCTGCTGCATCTCCTGCAGCTCCTCGCCGGGAGGCGGGATAGGAAAAGACCAGCTCCACGATCCGGTTGCGGGCGTCGGCGGGGTATTCGGTGACGGTCAGCTCCGGCTCGGCCGCATGCTCGCGCAGGTGGCTGTCGCAGTAGTTCTGCACAAGGGCGGCATAGTCCGGCCGGCCGGGATAGGTCGCGTAGAGGGTCAGATGGTCGTCGTAGTCCTCCAGCGCCCGGCTGATAAGACGCCCGGCCTCGTTCTCGCCGCCGACGTATTCGATCTCGTCCAGCGGCGTCAGGACGTCCCGGAACGTGATGTCGACCTTGATCTCGTAATAGGCAACGATCAGGGTGCAGTCGTGCGTGATATAGTCTATGGCGTAGGCGCCGATCGGATCCTCGCGGGCGATCTCGTAGACGGCCTGCGGCAGATCCGCTTCGATATCCGCCTCGTACTGGCTCGTATGGATAACGCCGTGCTCCACGCCGTTCTGGACGAGCGTGCGCAGGGCGTTTTTGAGCATCTTGTAGTTGCTGACCGTCAGCACGTCGCTCTGCTGCTCGGTCTTGGTCCCGGGGTTGTGCGGGGTGACGAGGGTGTATTCCGACGGCACCAGCGCGGCGCAGCCGCACAGAAGGAGCAGAAGCAGGGCGAAAAGGACGGTCAGAAGTCTTCGTTTCAAGCCGGTCCCTCCTTACAGCTCGTCGCCCGCGCGGCGGAAGCCCTCGCCCAGCACCTGATGGGCCGGCAGGAGGATGACGAACGCGTCGGGGTCGATCTCGCGGACGATGGTCTTGAGCTCGGGCAGCTCGCGCTGACGCACGGCCGACATGAGGACCGGCCGCGGCTGGCCCGTATAGCTGCCGCTGCCGTCAAGGACGGTCGCGCCGCGGTCGAGGCGGGTCTCGATCTGCTTGGAGACCTGCTGGTAGTGTTTGGAGATGATGAGCGCGACGGTGGAATGGTCCAGCCCGTAGAGCAGCTGATCCATGACGACCGACGAGACTGCCAGCGGCAGGGCGCTGTAGAGCGTCCTGGAGATATCGCGGAAGACAACGCCCGTCAGGAAGATGATGAACAGGTCGATCGCCAGCAGGACCTTGCCGAGGCTGGCCGAGCGGAAGCGGCGGCGCAGAAGCTTGGCCGCGATGTCGGACCCGCCCGTCGTCGCTCCGGAGAGGAAGACGAGACCGAGCCCGAGGCCGACCAGCAGCCCGCCGTAGAGGCTGTCGAGCAGGATCTCGGTCTTCGGGGCCGGGATCACGGCGAACAGATCGATGAATGCGGAGCTCAGGAGCATCCCGGCCAGCGACCCGAACAGGAACTTCTTCCCCAGCTTGCGCGCGCCGAGGACGAACAGCGGCACGTTCAGCAGCATCGTCAGCACGCCGATGGAGCCGAAGCCGAGGAGCTCGCGGAGGATCATCGCCAGACCGCTCATGCCGCCGACGTTCAGGCTGTTCGGCTCCAGAAACAGGTCGAAGCCCAGCGCGAAGATCGCGCAGCCGAGGGTGATCTTCCATCCCATCTGCCAGATGGTCCTGCATGTTTCTCGTTTCAAACCGTCATCCTCCCTATTGTGTTCGTGCGGGTTTTATCATTCCCTGCGTCAGATGTCCAGCTTCATCTGCGTTTCGCCGATGTCTTCGGGGCGGACGAGCGCGCCGGCGGCGGGCAGCGCGCGGGCCGAATAGCGGCCGACGTTGCTGATCGGAGTTTTTTCCAGCTCCGCGGCCGATTCGACGACGGCCTTGCGCTTGAGGCTCATCACGGCCACGCCCTGCGCCGAACGGGTGGTCTTGACGGCGAGCTGGGCCGTGGAGAAGATGAGCGCGCGGCCATCCGAGGCGCGGACGACGATCTGTTTCTCCTCCGGCAGGTCGATGATCGCCCTGACCGGGCTCTTGTCGGAGTAGGCGCCGGTGAGCCGCTTGCGGTTGGACTTCGTGTCGTAGCAGCTGGCGGCGATCTTGGCCGCCTTGCCGTTTTCGAAGACGAAGAGCAGGTTCCCCTCATATTTTCCGGGGAATACGGCCGTGAGGAAGCTCTCGCCCTCGTCGAAGCCGAGCTTGCCGGGCAGGTAATCGCCGAGCGCGGAGGCCTTGCCGTCGGCAAATTCGGAGATGCGGGTCTTGTAGACCTGATATTTGTCGGTGAAGACGAGCATTACGCTGCTGTTCTGCGCGGGGCAGGTCAGAAGCAGGCTGTCGCCCTCCTTGAATTTCTGCTCGCCGGACATGCGCAGCGACTGCGCCGTGATCTTCTTGAAATAGCCCTCGCGGGAGAGGAAGACGGTGACGGGATAGTCGTTTTCCGGCTCGTCGTCGGGTTCCTGCTGCAGCTCGTGGTCGTAGACAAGGGTGGTCTTGCGCTCCTTGCCGTATTTCTGCGCGACCTGCTCGAGCTCCTTGCAGATGAGCGCCTGCACCTTCTTTTCGGAGCCGAGCGTCGCTTCGAGCTCGGCGATCTCCTTTCCAGAGACTCCGTCTCCTTCAGGCGGTTCAGGATGAATTCCTTGTTGATGTTTCGCAGCTTGATCTCGGCGACGTATTCGGCCTGGATCTGGTCGATGCCGAAGCCGATCATGAGGTTCGGGACGACCTCGGCATCCAGCTCCGTCTCGCGGATGATGGCGATGGCCTTGTCGATATCGAGAAGGATCCGGCCGAGGCCCTTGAGCAGGTGCAGCTTGTCCTTCTTTTTGTTCATCTGGAAATAGAGCCTGCGGCGCACGCACTCGGTCCGCCACGCGGTCCACTCCTGCAGGATCTCGCGCACGCCCATCACGCGCGGCATGCCGGCGATGAGGATGTTGAAGTTGCAGCCGAAGGCGTCCTGCAGCGTCGTCGTCTTAAACAGCTTCTGCATGAGCTTGTCGGGATCGGTGCCGCGCTTGAGGTCGATGGTCAGCTTGAGACCGTTGAGGTCGGTCTCGTCGCGCATATCGGTGATCTCGCGGACCTTGCCCGCCTTGATCAGCTCGGCGACCTTGTCGAGGATGATCTCGGTGGCGGTGGTATAGGGGATCTCATAGATCTCGATCATGTTCCCCTCTTTGACATAGCGCCATTTTGCCCGCAGGCGGAACGAGCCGCGGCCCGTCTGGTAGATCTGCAGCATCTGCGCCGGATCGTAGAGGATCTCGCCGCCCGTCGGGAAATCCGGGGCCGGGAGCGTGTCGAGCAGGTCCGCGTCCGGGTTTTTGATGAGCGCGATCGTCGTGCGGCAGACCTCGGCGAGGTTAAACGAGCAGATGTTCGACGCCATACCGACGGCGATGCCGGCGTTGGCCGAGACGAGGACGTTCGGGAAGGTCGTCGGCAGAAGGACAGGCTCCTGCATGGAGCCGTCGTAGTTGTCGACGAAGTCGACGGTGTCGGCGTCGATGTCGCGGAAGATCTCCTGACAGATCGGCTCGAGCTTCGCCTCGGTGTAGCGGGAGGCGGCGTAGGCCATGTCGCGGGAGTAGACCTTGCCGAAGTTGCCCTTTGGAGTCGACGAAGGGGTGCAGCAGCGTCTCGTTGCCGCGGGCGAGGCGGACCATGGTCTCATAGATGGCGGCGTCGCCGTGGGGGTTCAGCTTCATCGTCTGGCCGACGATGTTGGCGGATTTTGTGCGGGGCTTGGTGAGAAGCCCCATCTCATACATGGTGTAGAGCAGCTTGCGGTGCGATGGCTTGAAGCCGTCGATCTCCGGGATGGCGCGCGAGACGATGACCGACATGGCGTAGGGCATGTAGTTCGACTCCAGCGTCTGGCAGATCGGCTGCTCTAGCACCTCCGCCCGCAGCCCCATCACATTCGGATCGTCCTGCTTTCTGCTTTCCGGTTGTTTTTCTTTGGCATTGTAATTCGTTCCTTATGGTCTGGCGATCAGAGACCGCCGGAAATTTTTGGGTCATGGACCGCTCCGCATCCCCGCGAAGCGGCTTTTGCGGGCAGAACCTCTCCTCCGCCTCGCTCCGCTCGGCACCTCCCCTTGACAAGGGGAGAGGCTTTTTTTCAGAGGACCAGGCTGACCCTTGGCTCCCCTTCATAAGGGGTCGCAGCTGGCGCGAAGCGCCTGAGAGGTAGGCGTCCCCGTCCGCAGCGGGATCCAGCCTGCAGCCTCACGACACATCCAGCTGGTCGAGGTATTTGTAGCCGTTTTCGGCGATGTGGTCTTTGCGGCCCTGGAGGTTGTCGCCGAGGAGGAGGTCGAAGACCTGCATGGTGCGTTCCATGTCCTCGGGCATGACCTTGATGAGGCGGCGGGTGGCGGGGTTCATGGTGGTCAGCCACATCATCTCCGGGTCGTTCTCGCCCAGGCCCTTGGAGCGGTTGATGGAAGCTTCTTGCCCTCGAGCTTCTTGACGATCTCGGCCTTCTCCGCGTCGGTGTAGGCGAACCACGTCTTGTCCTTGCAGGTGATCTCATAGAGGGGCGACTCCGCGATATAGACGTAGCCCTCCTGGATGAGCGTGGGGCAGAGCCGGTAGATCATGGTCAAAATCAGCGTGCGGATCTGGTAGCCGTCGACGTCGGCGTCGGTGCAGATGATGACCTTGTTCCAGCGGAGGTTCTCAAGGTCGAACGCGGAGAGGTCTTTCGTCTTCTTTCGTCTGCACCTCTACGCCGCAGCCGAGCACGCGGATAAGGTCGGTGATGATGTCGGATTTGAAAATGCGCTCGTAATCGGCCTTCAGGCAGTTGAGGATCTTGCCGCGGACGGGCATGATGCCCTGAAACTCCGCGTCGCGCGA
>VOFC01001405.1_pt1 | contig 14669 bp, 23 predicted proteins | sample 5384161 | NCBI WGS metagenome assembly VOFC01 (sample SAMN12384722, study PRJNA508395) | human gut metagenome | isolation source: healthy gut B | host: Homo sapiens | reverse complement strand
ATTATGCAGTACTTTATTTTGATAAGAAAGAATATATGATGATTCTTATGGTAGTATTTTTTAATGTGCTTACTTGCTCAGTATGTATTTATGTTCCCTAAGTATAAAACAGAACAGATTTCAAATGCTATTATGAGTATGTTATATGCAGGCGTAATGTTATCATATCTTTATAGTGTACGTGAGGGAAATAACGGAGCATATACAGTATGGCTTATTTTCCTTTGCTCATGGGGAAGTGATACATGTGCATACCTTGCAGGTGTAGCTTTTGGAAAGCATAAGATGGCTCCTGTTTTAAGCCCAAAGAAGTCAGTTGAAGGTGCAGTTGGGGGGCGTTGTTGGAGCAGCAGCACTTGGAGCAATTTATGCAACAATTTTTTCAAGCAATATTACAATGAGCATTAATCCGGTTGCGGGATTTGCAATTATTTGTGCAGTGGGAGCTTTAATTTCAATGGTAGGCGACCTGGCTGCATCTGCTATTAAGAGAAATCATGATATCAAGGATTATGGCAAACTGATCCCCGGACATGGTGGGATCATGGACCGATTTGACAGTGTTATTTATGTGGCACCTGTTATTTGGATTTTATTACAGATTTTTTAAGGAGACGATATGAAAAATATTTCCATTCTTGGATCAACAGGATCCATAGGAACACAAACATTAGATATTGTAAGAGCAAATGATGATTTGAACGTTGTTGCCATTGCGGCAGGCTCAAATATTACAAAAATTAGAAGAACAGATTAGAGAGTTTCATCCTGAACTTGTATGTGTTTTCAATGAAGATGCAGCATTAAAACTTAAAAGATGCAGTTAAGGACACATCAGTAAAATTAGTAGCAGGAATGGACGGACTTATTGAAGCAGCTGTTTATGAAAAAAGCTGAAATAGTTGTTACGGCTTTTGTTGGTATGATTGGTATCAGACCTACTTTGGAAGCAATTAAGGCAGGTAAGGATATTGCTTTGGCTAACAAAGAGACTTTGGTTACAGCAGGACATATTGTTATGTCAATGGCTAAGGAATATGGCGTAAAAATCCTTCCGGTAGACAGTGAACACAGTGCTATTTTCCAGTGCTTAAACGGCGAAAATTCAAGAGAGATAGACAAGATTCTTCTTACAGCTTCAGGCGGACCGTTTAGGGGCAGAACAAGAGAGCAGATGAAAAATGTTCAGGTTGAAGATGCATTAAAAGCATCCTAATTGGTCCATGGGACAAAAAAAATAACCATCGACTCTGCTACAATGGTTAACAAGGGATTGGAAGTAATCGAAGCTAAATGGCTTTTTGGAGTTGGTCTTGATGATGTTCAGGTTGTTGTTCAGCCACAGAGCCTTATTCATTCCATGGTACAGTTTAAGGACGGCACAATTATGGCACAGCTTGGAACTCCTGACATGAGATTACCTATCCAGTATGCACTTTATTATCCTGAAAGAAGATTTTTGGCAGGAGAAAGAGTTGATTTTGGCAAAATAGCACAGATTACATTTGAAAATCCTGATCCTGAGAACTTTAGGGGATTAGCATTGGCTTATCAGGCAGCAACAGTTGGAGGTTCAATGCCTACAGTATTTAATGCTGCAAACGAGAAGGCAGTAGCTAAGTTCCTTAACAGAAAGATTGGATTCTTAGACATAACAGATATTATTGAATATTGTATGAGTATGCATAAGGCTATACCAAACCCTACAGTAGAGCAGATTTTTTAGACATTGAACAGTGGACATATGAATTAATCGAAAGTAGGTGGTAGGATGCAGACATTAATTAGTATTATAATAGCCCTTATAATTTTCAGTGTATTAGTTTTAATACACGAATTTGGACATTTTATAGTTGCAAAGAAGTGTGGAGTTGTAGTTAACGAGTTTTCCGTTGGTATGGGACCAAGACTGCTTAGTAGAGTTGCAAAAAAGTGGCACAAGATATTCAATTAAGGCACTTCCTTTTGGCGGTTCATGTGCAATGCTTGGTGAAGATGAAGATAATGCAGAAGAAGGTTCTTTTAACTCTAAACCTTTATGGGCAAGAATGGCAATTGTTGTTGCAGGACCTTTCTTTAACTTTATTCTTGCATTTTTATTGGCCTTAATTGTTATCGGTTACAATGGCGTTGATATTTCTTACGTTTCTAAAGTAACAGAAGGCAGTAATGCATACGAGGCAGGACTTAGAGAGGGAGACAAAATTACTAAATATAACGGAGCTACAGTTTCAGTAGGCCGTGAAATTTATTTGAAGATTATGTTAGCCCACTTGACGGAAGTGATATTTCAGTTACTTTTGTAAGAGATGGAAAGAAGCAGACTATTAGTTATGCACCTGACAGTGAAGAACGTTATATAGTTGGCATTTCATATTATGAAACAGATCCAAAGGCTACTATTAGTAGTGTTCCTGAAGGTTCAGCAATGGATCAGGCAGGAGTTGTTGCAGGAGATGAAGTTGTGGAAATTAACGGTACAAAAAATTTCAACAGGAAAGGATTTAAAGGAATATATTGATGCACATCCTTTTGGAAAAGAAGAAATCAATATTACTGTTAAACGTAATAATAAAGAAAAAGAAAGTAGTGGTAGTTCCACAGATGACTAAGCTTTACAGCAGCGGATTTGTTTATAATCTTGCAAGAGATAAGCAGTCTGTAGGCGGAGTTTTAAAATATAGTCTTGTGGAAGTGAGATATGAAATTAATACAGTTCTTAAAAGCTTAAAGATGCTTGTAACAGGAAAGGTTTCAGCTAATGAAGTATCAGGTCCTGTAGGTATTGTTAATGTTATTGGAGATACTTACAACCAGACTAAGTCAGAAGGCTTTATGGTTACTTTGTTCACAATGATTAATCTGGCAATTATGCTTAGTGCAAACCTTGGTGTAATGAACCTTTTACCTATACCGGCATTGGACGGTGGAAGATTATTCCTTTATATTGTAGAGCTTATTATTAGAAGACCTATACCTAAGGAAAAAGAAGGAATGATACACTTTATAGGATTTATTTTGTTAATGGTGCTTATGGTATTCTTAATATTTAATGATATTAGAAAGATTATTTTATAAGATTGCAAGGTGGCAGGTAATATGTATAGAGATAATACGAAAGTAATTAAGATTGGCGATAGAGTAATAGGCGGAGGAAATCCTATTCTTATTCAGTCAATGACAAACACAAAAACAGAAGATGTAGAAGCAACGGTTAACCAGATTAAGGAGTTAGAGGCAGCAGGCTGTGACATAATAAGATGTGCTGTTCCAACAATGGAAGCAGCCAAGGCTCTTAAGGAGATTAAGAAACAGATTAATATTCCACTTGTTGCGGATATTCATTTTGATTACAGGCTGGCAATTGCCGCTATGGAAAATGGTGCTGATAAGATTCGCATTAATCCGGGAAATATCGGCTCAGTTGAAAAGGTTAAGGCAGTAGTTGATGTGGCAAAGGAGAGAAAACATTCCAATAAGAGTTGGTGTTAATAGTGGTTCTCTTTGAAAAACACATTCTTGAAAAATATGGAAAAGTTACAGCAGAGGGAATAGTTGAAAGTGCATTAGATAAGGTTAAAATTATTGAAGACTTAGGTTATGACAATCTTGTTATCAGCATTAAGTCATCAGATGTTTTAATGTGTGTTAAGGCACATGAACTTATTGCAGGGAAAGAACTAACTATCCACTTCATGTAGGAATAACAGAATCAGGTACTGTAACATCCGGGAAATATTAAGTCAGCAATAGGACTTGGACTTATTTTAAATCAGGGAATAGGTGATACTATCAGAGTTTCACTTACAGGTGATCCTGTTGAGGAAATAAGAAGTGCTAAGCTTATTTTGAAAACATTAGGACTTAGAAAAGGCGGTATTTCAGTAGTTTCATGTCCTACATGTGGCAGAACCAGAATAGACTTAATAGGTCTTGCCGAAAAGGTTGAAAAGATGGTATCCAAATACGATAATCTGGATATAAAGGTTGCCGTAATGGGCTGTGTAGTTAACGGTCCCGGAGAGGCAAGAGAGGCTGATATTGGAGTTGCCGGTGGAGTAGGCGAAGGACTTTTAATTAAGAAAGGTGAGATTGTTAAGAAAGTTCCTGAGGATATGCTTTTTACAGACACTGGAAGATGAATTGAAAAATTGGGTGAATAATTTGGAGAGAAAAAAGTTTTTTTGACGTTTTTCCAACACTTAAATTAAATGATAATTTGCAGGCTATGTTTGAGGAAGTTTATGTAACACGAGTTTCCTCTAACATGTCTCATGACAAGTTAAGAGTTTATATTGAAAGCAGCAGACTTATTGAAAAGTCTGCTATTTTCACCGAGAGATGAAATTATAAGAAATCTCAGAATGGGAAAGCAATTGGAATTGAAATAGTAGAAAAAATATCATTTATCACAACAGTATACAGTAGAAAATCTTCTTGATGCCTACAAGGAGAGCATAGTTATGGAACTTGGGTAAGAAGTCCCATAGTTTCAACTATGTTTAAAAAAGGCTCCCATTCGTTGGGATGGCAATAAGATGATTATTGACTTGGAGGCTAATATTATTTCAGAATCCAGAATGAAGATTTTAAAGGACACAGTTGAAAGAATATTTGCTAACAGATTTGAAATGCCTATTGAGGTAGTTATTGATAAGAAAAGATTTGAAACTAACAGGTTTGCAAAGCAGAATGCCAGACGACTTCAGAACGAGGTTGAGGTGTTACTTAACAGAGATAACGGACCAAAGGCTAAGAAGGAAGAAAAAAGAAAGAGGAGGCACCAAAGCCTGTTGTAATTAGAAAGGCAAGCCGTTCAGACAATCCTGAGGTAGTATATGGAAGGGACTTTAAGTTTGAGTCAGATACTAACCTTTGTGATGTTTTTTTGAAGGCACCGGAGAATGCACGGTAAAAGGTCAGATTATGACAATGGATGAGAGAGAAACAAAGACAGGAAAGTTTATTGTCACTCTTGAAATTACCGATTTTACAGACAGTATTGCCGTTAAGATGTTTTTGGCAGACGGTAACGTGCTTAAGGACTTTAAACAGAAAGTAAAGAAAGGTTCTTTTGTGCGAATTAAAGGTGTTGCCCTTTATGATACATGGGATAAGCAGGTGGAAATCAGCCGTGTTGACGGAATGAAGTCTATTTCTCCATTTGCCACAGAGAAGCGTAAAGATACAGCAGTAGACAAGCGTATTGAACTTCATTGCCATACTAAGATGAGTGATATGGATGGTGTAAGTGAATGTAAAAAAATTGTACGTCGTGCTTATGAGTGGGGACACAAAGCCATTGCCATAACTGACCATGGTGTTGTACAGGCGTTCCCTGATGCATGGCATGAATATGAAGCTATTGAAGCTGAATGTGAAAAGGCAGGCAGGGAATGTGACTTTAAGGTTATATATGGTGTTGAAGCTTATCTTGTAGATGACTTAAAGGATATGATTGTTAATCCTAAAGGCCAGCATTTAAATGACAGATATGTTGTTTTCGACTTGGAAACTACAGGTTTTAGTGCAAAAAGCGACAAGATTATAGAAATTGGTGCCGTTAAAGTTGAAAACGGAAAGATTATTGACAGATTTAGCACTTTTTTGTTAACCCTGAAATTCCTATTCCTTTTAGAATTGAAAAGTTAACAAGCATTAATGATGAAATGGTTATTGATGCACCGAAGATAGAAGAAATATTGCCCAAATTTATGGAGTTCTGTAAGGACTCGGTTATGGTTGCCCATAACTCAGACTTTGATATGAGTTTCATAGAAGCCAATTGTAAAAGACAGGACTTGGAATGTGATTTTACAGTAATTGATACAGTTGCAATGTCAAGATACCTTATTATCGGACTTGGACGGTATAAGCTTGACAATGTGGCAAAGGCTTTGGGCATTGTTTTGGATCATCACCATAGAGCGGTAGATGATGCAGAATGTACGGCACTTATTTTCTTAAAATTATGTAAAATGCTTGAAGGCAAGGGGGATTGATAACCTTGATGAATTAAACAGACAGGGAAAGCAGTCAAAGAACTTAATTGACAAACTTCCTGCCTATCACGCAATTATCCTTGTAAAAAATCAGGTTGGAAGAGTAAATCTTTACAAGTTGATTTCAAAATCACATATAGAAACTTTTGCAAACAAAAAGACCAAGAATCCTAAAAAGTGATTACCTTGAATTAAGTGAGGGACTTATTATCGGTAGTGCCTGTGAAGCAGGAGAACTGTATCAGGCAATTCTTCACGGAAAAAAGCCAGCAGGAAATAGCACGTCTTGCTGAATTTTATGATTATTTTGAAGTGCAGCCAATTGGAAATAATGAGTTTATGTTAAAAACAGGTGATCCTGAAATAGATGACAGAAAGAAGTTTCTTGTTGATTCAGTAGAAGAACTTCAGGAAGTTAATAAGAAGATTATTGACTTAGGAAAGAAGTTTAACAAAATGACAGTTGCAACATGCGACGTTCATTTCCTTGATCCGGAAGATGAAATTTACAGACGAATTATCCAGTGCGGTAATGGCTTTAAAGATGCAGACAATCAGGCACCTTTTGTACCTAAGAACAACAGATGAAATGCTTAAGGAATTCGATTATCTTGACAGTGATTTGGCAGAAGAAATTGTTATTAAAAACCCTGCCCGAATCAACGATATGATAGAGAACATTTCACCTATTCATCCTGATAAATGTCCACCTGTATTGGATAATTCAGAAGAAAACTTGCGTAATATTTGTTTTGAAAAAAAGCACACGATATGTACGGCGAGAAATTGCCTAAAATAGTTGAGGACAGACTGGAAGTAGAACTTAACTCAATTATCGGTAATGGATATGCGGTTATGTACATAATGGCGCAGCGTCTTGTTTGGAAGTCTAATGAAGATGGATATTTGGTAGGTTCCAGAGGTTCCGTTGGTTCTTCTTTTGCAGCAACAATGTCAGGTATAACAGAGGTTAATCCTTTTGGCACCCCACTATTATTGTACAGAGTGTAAAAGTTCATTCTTTGAAGACGAAGTTACAGTACCTGATGAGGCAGACAAAGAAGCAGTGAAGGAGATTCAGGATACAATAAGACAGTTAAGGGAAGACGGTGGTGTAGGACTTGACTTGCCACCAAGAAAATGTCCTTATTGCGGAAAGGATATTTGCAGGGATGGTTTTGAAATTCCTTTTGAAACATTCTTAGGTTTCGGTGGAACAAAGGAGCCGGATATTGACTTGAACTTCTCAGGAGAATATCAGTCCAATGCCCATGCGTATACGGAAGTTATGTTTGGCAAGGGACACACATTTAGAGCAGGAACCATAGCCGGACTTGCAGAAAAACAGCTTACGGTTATGTAAAGAATTATTACGAAGAACACGGACAAATAAAGCGAACAGCAGAAATTGACCGAATTTCAAGAGGGTGCCAGGGAATCCGTAGAAGTACGGGACAGCATCCGGGTGGTATTGTTATTGTTCCAAGAGATAAGGAAATATATGAATTTACCCCTATCCAAAAACCGGCAAATGATATGACAACTGATATTATTACAACTCATTTCGAATATCATGCCATTGATGCCAACTTATTGAAACTTGATATTCTGGGACACGATGATCCTACAATGATCAGACGTCTTGAAAAGTTGACAAATACTAACGTTAACAGAGATGTTCCAATTAATGATCCAAAGGTAATGTCTTTGTTTACAGGCCCGGAAGCACTGGGAATAACATCAGATGATATAGATGGATGCCCAACAGGTTCGTTGGGACTTCCTGAACTTGGTACAGACTTCGTTATTCAGATGCTGGTTGATACAAAGCCTACTAAGATTTCTGATCTTGTTAACATATCAGGTTTGTCTCACGGAACAGATGTATGGCTTGGAAATGCCCAAACATTAATTGAAGAGGGCAGATGTACAATTTCAACTGCTATCTGTACCCGTGACGACATTATGGTATATCTTATGCATAAAGGCATTGAACCACAGGTAAGTTTCAGATAATGGAGCATGTACGAAAAGGTAAAGGCCTTCAGATATACAAGGACAAAAAGAGTGGCAAGGAAATAAACGAAGAGGAAGTAATGCACCAGCATAATGTTCCTGACTGGTACATTGGTTCATGTAAAAAAGATTAAATATATGTTCCCTAAAGCTCATGCGGCAGCATATATTATGATGGCACTTAGAGTTGCCTGGTATAAAGTTTACATACCACTTGCTTACTATGCTGCATACTTTGCCATTAGAGCAAAAAGCATTTAACTACGAAACAATGTGTCGGGGTAAGGAAAAGCTTGAATATTATATGGCTGACTTGAAACGAAAGAAAAAGCAAATCACGAAATAGCTAAGAAAGATGAAGACGCTCTTGGCGACATGAAAGTTGTACAGGAAATGTACGCCAGAGGATTTGAGTTCATGCCTATAGACATATACAAGGCTAAAGCACATGAATTTCAGATAATAGACAACAAGCTAATGCCAAGCCTTGACACAATAGAAGGCTTAGGTGAAAAGGCTGCCGATGGTTTGGTAGAAGCAGTAGCAAACCAATCAGGCCCATTTGTTTCAAAAATGAATTGCGAGAAAAAAGCAAGCTAAGTAAGACAGTAATAGAAACAATGTCAAGTTTGGGACTGCTGGAAGGAATGCCGGAAGACAGCCAGTTGTCAATATTTGACTTCTAGGGTGAAGAGTGGAACAGAGAATATAGAAGTAAGGATGAAGGACTGCCCGCTGGGCAGTCCTTTTGTTGATGGGGGGGAGCATGGTAGCTGAAATATTATATGTATATTTTACAACTAAACAAACATAAATAAAGTCTAAAATTTAATTAATATTCTTTATTTTATAATGAATCTACAATTTACTGAAACAATCTGCATGCATTAAAGTCGCGTTAGCTCCACCGATATCAAATAAATTTATTTAGCTAATATTTATGCCATCCAGACTAGATATATTAACCTATAAATTATTGTTGATTTGTATTTATTTGTTCCAAATAACAAAAAAATAAAAACAAATCTGACAAAAAGAGAAAAGTAATAACAAGTACGTTCATTCAAAAAGAGATCATATTTGCTATCATCATTTTAACTAAGAAAATAGGCAGGAGAGGATTATGAGATACGGACATTTTGATAATGAAAAAAAAGAGAGTATGTAATAGACAGAGTGGATCTTCCTATATCATGGACGAATTATTTAGGTGTGAAAGATACATGCGTGGTAGTTAATCATACGGCAGGTGGTTATATGTTTTATAAAACACCTGAGTATCATAGAGTAACAAGGTTTAGAGGCAATTCAGTGCCAATGGACAGACCAGGACATTATGTGTATGTAAGAGACAATGATAATGGTGATTACTTTAGCATTTCATGGCAGCCGGTAGGAAAGCCACTTGATAAAGCTAAGTATAAGTGCAGACATGGATTATCATATTCTGTTTATGAATGCGAATATGATAAATTAAAAGCAAGTCAGAAACTTTGCGTTCCAATAGAAGATGATGTTGAACTTTGGGATATAGTTATTGAAAATACAGACAATAAACCTAGGAACTTAAGTATTTTTTCTTATTGTGAATTTTCCTTCCATCATATTATGATAGATAATCAGAATTTTCAGATGAGTTTGTATTGTGCGGGTTCCTCATATAAGGATGGAATTATATTGTATGACTTATTCTATGAAGAATTTGGTTATCAGTATTTTACTTCAAATTTTTTCTCAGACGGCTTCGATTGCCTAAGAGACAAGTTCCTGGGTTTATATCATACGGAAGATAATCCACAGGCAGTAATAAATGGACAATGTACAGGCTCATTTGAAAAAGGAAATAATCACTGCGGTTCTTTACAGAAAAATATTGTAATACAACCGGGCGAAAAAGTCAGACTTATCTTTATGTTAGGTGAAGGCGATGACACAGAAGGTAGAAGAATAAGAGAAAAGTATAGCGATTTTGCAAATGTGGACAAAGCATACAAAGATTTGGAAAAGTATTGGGATGATAAAATTAATAAATTAACAATAGAAACTCCAAGTGAAGCAATGAACACAATGATTAATATATGGAATTTATATCAGTCAGAAGTAAATGTAATGTTTTCAAGATTTGCATCTTTCATCGAAGTAGGTGGAAGAACGGGATTAGGATATAGAGATACGGCGCAGGATTCAATGACCATACCGCATTCTAATCCGGAAAAATGCAAACAGAGAATAGTACAGCTTCTTAATGGATTAGTTTCAAAGGGATATGGATTACATTTATTCCAACCGGAATGGTTTGAAAAGAAAAAGGATGATAAGAAACCTTTTAAATCTCCTACAGTAATTCCGGGAATTAATAAGTCAGACATAATACATGGTATTGAAGATGCATGCTCGGATGATGCTTTATGGCTTATACCATCTATTGTGGAATATATAAAAGAAACAGGAGAAATCGAATTTGCTGATCAGATTGTTCCATATGCAGATAAGGGAGAAGGTACCGTATATGAACATATGATGAGAATATTAGATTTTTCAGCAAAAGAAGTAGGAGCAACAGGAATTTGCTTAGGACTTAGGGCAGATTGGAATGACTGCTTAAATCTTGGCGGAGGAGAAAGTGCTTTAGTATCATTTTTACATTATTGGGCAATAAACAATTTTATAGAATTAGCACAGTATCTTGGAAGAGATGATGATGTTAAGAAATATAAAGAAATGGCCACTCATGTAAAAGATGTATGTAATAATGAATTGTGGGATAAAGATTGGTTTATAAGAGGAATAACCAAAAACGGAAAGAAAATTGGAACAAGTACAGACAAAGAAGGTAAAGTCCATTAGAGTCAAATGCCTGGGCAGTATTGTCGGGGGCGGCATCGGAAGAAAAAGGCATTAAGGCTATGGACAGTGTAAAAGAATATTTGGCAACACCATATGGAATAATGTTAAATGCTCCATCGTATACAGTTCCTGATGATGATATAGGATTTATCACAAGAGTATATCCGGGTGTTAAGGAAAATGGTGCGATATTCTCACATCCAAACCCATGGGCATGGGCAGCAGAATGTGTACTTGGAAGAGGCAACAGGGCAATGGAATATTATAATTCGTTATGCCCATACAATCAGAATGACATGATTGAAATCAGAGAAGCAGAACCATATTCTTATTGCCAGTTTATCATGGGAAAAGACCATACTGCATACGGAAGAGCGAGACATCCGTTTATGACAGGAAGTGGAGGATGGTCATATTTCTCAGCGACAAGATATATGCTTGGAATCAGACCTGATTTTGATAAATTAAATATTGATCCATGTATTCCAAAGGAATGGGATAAATTTAAAGTTCACCGTGTATGGAGAGGCGCGGAGTACGATATAAAATGTAGTTAACCCTAATAAGGTTAATAAAGGAGTTAAAGAAATAAAATTAAATGGGGAAATAGTAGATTTTATTCCGGTTATGGAAAAAAAGGAAGCCATAATTTGGTTGAAATCACCATGGGGTAGCATAAGGTATAATGAGGAGGCTTACATGATTAAATTTGGAACAGGCGGCTGGAGAGCAGTCATAGGAGATGAATTTACTAAGAAAAACATTCAATTATTAGCTCAGGCTATGTGCAACAAAATGAAAGCAGAAGGCAAGACTGATAAAGGAATGATAATTGGTTATGACAAGAGATTTTTGTCAAAAGAAGCTATGAGATGGATGGGACAGGTATTTGCAGCACAGGAAATTACAACATTGCTCGTTAACAAATCAGCGCCTACTCCTCTTATTATGTTCTATGTAGAAAAACATGAAATGCCATATGGAATGATGGTAACAGCAAGCCATAATCCGGCTATTTACAATGGCGTAAAAGTATTTACTTATGGTGGCAGAGATGCCGATGAAAATCAGACAAAAGAAATAGAAGACTACGCTTCAAAAATAGATGTGGATTCTATAGAAGAAATGGATTATGATGAGGCAGTAAGCAAAGAGTTAATTAAAGAAATTTATCCTTTAAATGAATACTTAGATAATATAATTAATGCTGTAGATATGCAGAAAATCAGAAATGCAGGTCTTAGAGTTGCTTTAGACCCGATGTATGGAGTTTCTGAAATACCTTTAAAAACATTACTGCTTACGGCAAGATGTGATGTAGAAACAATACATGACAGACATGATACCTTATTTGGTGGAAAACTTCCATCACCAAGTGCATTAACTCTTAGAGGTCTTATGACAAGAGTAATTGATTATGGATTTGACATAGGAATTGCTACAGATGGAGATGCGGACAGAATTGGAGTTATTGATGATACAGGAAGATTTCTTCATCCAAATGACATTCTTGTGTTATTATATTATTATCTTGTAAAATATAAAGGATGGCATGGTGCAGTAGTTAGAAACGTAGCTACAACACATATGCTTGATAAGGTAGCAAATAAGTTTGGGGAAACTTGTTACGAAGTTCCGGTGGGTTTTAAGTATATATCAGCAAAAATGACTGAAGAAAATGCAGTTATTGGCGGGGAATCTTCCGGAGGACTTACAGTACGTGGACATATTAATGGTAAAGATGGTATTTACGCAGCAATGTTACTTATAGAAATGATAGCAGTTACAGGAAGAAAGTTATCTGAAATATATAAAGACATTGAAGCTGAATGCGGAGCTATTTATATGGAAGAGCGTGACTACAAATTTACAAAAAGAAAAGAAAGAAGAAATTAACAAAATATTAATCGAAGATAAACAGATTCCTGAATTGCCATATAAGATTCAGCATGTTTCGTATATGGATGGAAGCAAAGTTTATTTTGAAAACGGAGGATGGGTAATTGGCAGATTCTCAGGAACTGAACCGTTGATTCGTATTTTCTGTGAAATGCCAACAAAAGGACAGGCTATTGAAGTTTGTGAAATATATGAGAAATTCTTAGGATTAAAGTAGTAATTTTGGAGTAACATAAGTTTAATAAGTCATTTACATAATAATTATTTATATAATATTAGTAACAGAATAATAAATAAGTTTCCCGACAGAAATAATAGTAAAAGTTGAAGGGAGACTAATAATGAAAAAAAGAACAACAGATATAATGCACTAAATAAAAAAGGAAAAAAAAGCAAATCTGACCTTTGGGATGATTCGACTGCTGGTAATATGCCTTGTAGTACCGTTTGGAGCATTGTCGGTTGTTCTTTTTTTTTCTCGTCAGCTTCAAAAACTTCTAATCAGGTAAGAAATACAGTAGTTACATCTATGGAAAATGCTGCAGAAAAAACTGTAACAGTAATATAGAAAAAGTAATACAGGAATCAAAGCAGGCTTCATATGACAATGTCATAAGAACAAGTTATTTACAATTCCTAGAAGATAAAAATGAAGCGGTAATGTACAGAGAAATATCTAGTTATCTTAGTGAAAAGTACAAATATAATTCAATGATTTCAAGCGCAATTGTTGTATTTAAAGAAAAAACAACAATGGAATATTATACGTATAGCAATGTTGCAGGGAGCGACTTATGCAAGTATTTCAGATTTAAAAAATAATGCTATGACACAGATAAAGTCAGTAGCTCAAAGAATGGGAACTAATACTAAATTTATAGAGATAGGAGAACATCTGTATTTAGTTAGAAATCTGGTTACAAGTGATTACAATCCTTATGCAATTATTGTTATGGAAATAAATAAATCAAATATGTTTAAAAGCATGGATAATGTAGTGTGGAGAAAAATGGGGCTATATTTCTAGATGGAGATATGGTATGTGAACCTGATTATGAAAATGATATAAATAATGAAAAATTCAAAATTTATGCTGAGAATAATAAAAGAAATTATGGAGAAGTTACAGAAACAGAAAGCAATTATGATAGTAACAATTATACTGTAAATCTGTACACAAGATGCAATAATCAGCAGTTTACATATATTGTTAAATTAAATCAAATGGAAGTACTTAATGAATCGTTTACGTATGTATATATATATGTATTAATCATTTTGCTTACAATTTTATTGGCAGCGTTAACATTTTATTATTTTTACAGAAATATCAATAAACCAATTTCAGATTTGATGGAAATGTCTGAAAAGATTGAAGAAGGAGAATATGGAATAACTTTACCTGCATTTGAAGGAAATAAAGAATTTGGAAAACTAATAGATACATTTAACAATATGTCATTAGGACTTGAAGAATCTTTTAATCGAATATATGCAGAAGAAGTAGCATTAAGAGATGCAAATATGCAAGCGTTGCAGTCACAGATTAATCCACATTTTCTAAATAATACATTGGAGATTATTAACTGGAAGCCAGAATGAGTGGAAATCATGATGTAAGTGGAATGATTGAATCTCTTGGAGTAATGATGGAAGCGACAATGAATAGAAAAAAAAAAAAAATTCATCACTATTGAAGAGGAACTTAAGTACGTAGATGCTTATTTGTATATCATTCATCAGAGATTTGGAAGCCGATTCCATTTTGATAAAGATGTGGATGAAAATTTACTTAATTTAAAGATTCCAAGACTTATAGTACAGCCAATTGTAGAAAATGCTGTAGAGCATGGAGGAGATAAAGAGGGGAATATTATAGGAAGCCTGAAAATATATGCAGATTAC
>VOFC01000379.1_pt1 | contig 14669 bp, 22 predicted proteins | sample 5384161 | NCBI WGS metagenome assembly VOFC01 (sample SAMN12384722, study PRJNA508395) | human gut metagenome | isolation source: healthy gut B | host: Homo sapiens | reverse complement strand
TAGTAATGTTTATAAAATCGACAATTCCACCGCAAAAATATTCAGCAAATATTGTGCAAATAAGCAGACTAAGTAAAAAAAAATGTAGATAAATAAATGGCGTTCTAAATTTCATACATCACTCTACCTTTTTCTATACAGTACAAGCATTTCCAGAATGATAACTTTTCCGCTTTATACAAGTTAATCTTCCTTTTGGTGAACGATAAATAAAGGAGGTCGCATACGTCTTCGATTTTCCATTATATGTACGTTTCTGACCAATAGCCCCTTTCGGAACTGGAAGCGAAACATGGATAGGAAACGATATCGTATTAATCAATCCCCTAACTTCAGATGAATCAATCGAAGAAGTTCCTGCTGATACCCCAGCTGCAAGTAGATTTGCTCCAAAACCATACGTTAATCCCCAGGCAATATCAATCTTTTTGGGTATATTCTCAAGACCCTGTAAAACCAGTTAAATTTCCAATATATGTAGTTGCACCAAAAAGCCATTCCTGTATTCAAAGCTATCATTGATAAAGAATCTCCTCTAATGAAACTGCACACTCCCGCATATAAAGCACTAATGATGCCACCACCAATAGCGCTCCCCCTGCACCTGCAACACCCCAGAAAAAGCAGCAAAAGAAAATATCCAAAGCAGTATACTTTTTTTGTCCTGTTACAGTCGCCGCAATACCTCCAGTTATAACGTTAACAGCGGCTCCAATTACGGCTCCAGCTGCAATCTCTACAAGTTTATGCCATAACTGTCCATCACTGTCACTTCTCGTAATCGGGTTATCATCACAGTATGCATACAGGTTCTTCTCACCTAGCATATCGAGATTGTCCCTTAAAACCTGTGTGTCATCCGCGCTGATGAACCTGCGGATTGCAGGATCGTAGTAACGGCTGCGGCAGTAATACAGGCCGGTCTCCACATCATAATAATATCCCTTATAACGGAACGGGTTTCTTGCTCCCACCTTGTCTTTTTTAAGGTTCCTTCAATCTTAACTACCTGTCCCCAGCTGTCATAGGTATATCTTACAACGACCTTTCCGTCCTTGTCAAGAAGACCGATGATGTCATTCTGGGCATTTCTAAAGGTACATATAGATCTCACTCTCATAGGTCAGCGCGATCAATACGTTTCCGGAGGAATCATAACGGTACCAGAGCGTTTTCTCACTTCCTGTCCTCTCTGAGACAAGCAGGTCACCAGCATAGCACATCTGGGTGACAGCACCGTCCACGACTTTCCCTGATCCGGTGTCCGGCATGGTCATAGGAATACTGGATATTCTTTCCGCCGGATACTGCAGCAAGGGCATTTCCTAATGTCCAGGTATACTTGGTATTTCCTTATTTTCACCTCTGATCAAAAAAATACGCCGGGAAGCTGTTTTATATGGATGCAGAGGACGCGGAGCAGGAAATGAAGCTGGCATTTATCGCGGCATAGTATGAGCTATTACAATAGTGAAGGTGAATGTCTTTCCTATATCCGAAATGGCCTTTACCGTAGGTTTTGTGCTTTTATGCAGGAAATTACCAAAACAGCGAAGAAAGCAACAGAGGATGCCAAACTATGTGAATATGGATTTACAGAAAAATATGATGATGTTAAAACATTATTTGATTACGAAATGCTTTTAACAAACAAGCCGATTGTTTACTCCCGGTTTTCAGGCTCCTGCTGGCTGGGTATTCGGATAAAGGAAATCGGGGAGATTCTGCATTGCTCGAAGCAATATGTGAACAGGATTAAAAAAGATAAAAAGCATTTTTAACGAAGCGCACATTTTTTTTTATTTAGTTGTCTCACCACTATAAACTGTGAAGAGGCAGTCGGACTCATTTGAATACTGCCTCTCTCACCGTGTTCTTTTTGTCAGATAATTTTCCTCTTACGCCCTGAATTGTGATATTTCCGTGAATATTCAATAATATTTTGATTTCAAAAAGTCAATACATTTTTCCCGATTTTTGTCGAAAAATCAATTTTCATAACAATAACCAAAACATTTGTTTCTCTCCTCATTATGTAAAATCAACTCATCCACATGCTTTTCCATGTGGATAATGTGGATAACTTTGTGTATAACTTGATTTTTCAACGTTTTCCAGATTTCAAAAAGTGGAAAACTTTTCCCACACAAATTCACCTATCCACATTTCAAAAAAAGAATTTGTGCAATCTGCTAATTTCAACATATTTCGACACTCAACCCTTAAAAATATCGTATTTTACAATATCCGGCAAAATACAGACAAATCCCACTTCCACACACATTTTTCCCCTGTAATTGTATGATAAAAAAAAAGGACCAGGAAATTCATCCCAGTCCTATAAGCGTATTTATTTAAACAGGCTCTGCCCAAAAAGCAATGCCCCCTATCTTTTTATTCCCCATAAAATCCGTCTGATTCAATATAAGTTCCCACACCAACGGGAGTTTCATAATCATAGTTGGAAATCTTGATCCCAGACGCAGATGTACTTGCGTGAATAATCTTTCCGTTTCCAATGTACAGTGCCACATGGCTGATTCCGCTTCCATAGAAAACCAGATCTCCTGGCTCCAGATCCGCTACTGACTTCTGAACAGACTGATAATACTGGTCTGCTGCCACCCTTGGTAAAGAATAGCCAAACTGTGCAAACACAGACATTACAAACCCGGAGCAATCTGCACCGTTTGTCAGGCTTGTCCCGCCATAAACATAAGGGATTTCCCTCGAACTGCAGGGCGAAATCCACAATCTGCGCTCTCAGTTCTTCCTCTGTTGGTCCACTCTGTGCCTCTTCCTCAGTTTCTGAGTTATCCACACTCTCCTCAGCAGAAACATCTGTATCCACATTTTCCGAGCTTACCTCTGCACTCTCGTCAGCATCCGCTTCCATTGCTGCCACAAATTCCTCTCCTGCCTTTTCCACCGCTTTCTTTGTTGCGGCAAATACCGCCTGCGGAAAAATCACCTGGGAACATACCGTTACACATATGGCCACGCCGCACAGAATTTTCTTCATTTTATTTTTAACATCCATTCACCTCTCGAAATTAATACCCCACATTGACTGGGTTCCTTTTCTGTATACCGCGTTATCATCTGCTGCCGCAGCACACTGCGGCGCATTCCCGCGATAATTATTACATTTTTATTAAGTCTACGTAACAGGTGTGTATAATATCACACAAAATTTTTCCCCGTCAATTTTCACGCCAGCCGCATCGCCCTCCCCATTTCGTGAAATCTTCCAATCATTTTCCCCTCACCCTCTTTTAATTTGGCAAATCCCACCATCCTGGACACACAATCCTCACACCTACACCCCCATGGGACCAAATAAAATGCATACTTTACCGAAAATCTCAATAATATAGTAAAAATCCCTCTGGCAGGGAGGATCCCCCATGCTTTCCACCCTCAAAAAAAACAAGTCCATTCAGGCAGAAAGCCCTTATCATTGCGGCTCTTTCCCTCATATTTTCCGCCTGTATCGCCCTTCCCTGGCTCTTTCGCCATGCTATATCCGAAAATGCCCGCTTCGAGAACTTCGCCGAATCCCTTTTCGAAAAAGAAGTTTCCGAGAATGTCCTGAACCTTCACTATTCCCTGGCAAATCCGGAAAAGCAGGGCATTTCCCGCCCCAGAGCCTCCCTTGGCACCCTCGCCACCGACAACTCCAACGCCATTCGCCAATATGAACAATACGAAGCAAAACTAAAGACCTTTTCCCCCGCCAAGCTTTCCCAGACCAACCGCCTGACCCTTGACATGCTCCTGCTCTACTACCACACCCAAGCCTCTCTTGGGGAACATTATCTTCTGGAGGAGCCCCTTGGCCCCAGCCTTGGCATTCAGGCCCAGCTTCCCGTCCTCCTGGCAGAATATAACTTCTATAATAATCAGGATATCACCGACTACCTGAATCTGCTCACCACCACAGGGGATTATTTCCAGAGCATTCTCGCCTTCGAGCGGGCAAAAATCCGATACTGGATTTTCATGAGTGACGAAACCCTTGACCGAATCCAGACGCAATGCCGCTCCTTCATCCAAGATCCAGACTCCAATTACATGCTTGAAATTTTTTTCCCAGAAACTAAAAGACTACGAAAGCTTTCCGAAAAAGACCAGAAACAGCTGAACCAGGCACACCGCCAGATTCTCAAAGAAAAAGTCCTTCCCGCCTATCAGAAACTGATAGAAGGCCTGGAGCAGCTACGCGGAACCGGAAAAAACTCTGGAGGCCTGTCCAATTTTTCCGGTGGAAAAGAATACTACCAATATCTCCTGCAAAGCAAAGTAGGCATCTATCTCCCTGTAAAACAGCTGGAGCAGCGTCTTACCCAGCAGCTTTCCGCAGACTCCAGGGAAATTTCCTTCTATTAAAAAAATATCCGGATCTGTTTTCCCAGCAAAGCCAGAATACAGACCTGCCTGCTATGGAACCCGAAACCATCGTAAATCTCCTTCAGGAAAAAATCCAGAACAGGATTTCCCGGAAACACCGGCTGTCGGCTTTGAAATCCGCACGGTACATAAATCTATGGAGGAATTTCTCAGCCCGGCTTTTTATTTGACACCGCCTATGGACACAGGCTCCCCCGAACGTCATTTATATCAACAACGGCCGTTCTATCAGCAATCTGGAGCTTTTCACCACGCTGGCCCACGAAGGCTTTCCCCGGGCATCTTTACCAGACTGTATTTTTTTGCCCGCCAGAATCCGGCGCACATCCGCTATCTTATTGACTCCGGCGGATACGTGGAGGGCTGGGCAACCTATGTGGAAAGTTACGCCTACGATTACGCCGCCCAGTATCTTTCCCGGGAAAATACGACGCAGGAATCCCAGAGGCAAGCTGCATCCGAAGCAATCCCCTCTGCTGCCCTTACTCGCGCCGCATGGCTGAACCGAAGCGTAAACCTGTGCATCTATTCCCTTCTGGACATTGGAATCCACTACCGTGGCTGGACTCCCTCGCAGGCAGCCCGCTTCCTGAATGCTTTCGGCATCCGGGATGCCTCCGCGATTTCGGAAATTTACCGATACATTGTGGAAACGCCCGCTAATTACCTGAAATACTACGTGGGATACCTGAATTTCCTGGATCTGAAAGAAGAGCAGCAAACGCTTCTTGGCGAAGATTTTGACCTGAAAGCATTTCACCAGCAGATTCTCGCCATTGGCCCGGTACAATTCCCGGTTCTAAAAAATATATCAACCAGGCACTTTAGAGCGTGTTTGAAATAATCTTGCTGGTACACGAACTGTCAAACGCAAAGTCCTGTAACAATTTTTTAAAATTTTATGGAATACCTTCTTTCTTTAAGCATAATAGTTTGTTATAATAAACTCAAACTTTACAATTAATCATTCAAAGGACAGAAATTATGAAAAAAAGAGACGATCTTCCATTAAATTATAAAGAACGGCTGAATTCCAGGACCAGCTTCCTGGTGTCAGCAGCGGTTCTGGTTGTCCTGTGCCTGATTTTTAATCAGATGGACTACGCCATGATCCGTCAGCCCGCAGCCCAGGCGAAAAAAGCGGCAGAAGCCCAGAAACAAAAGGAAAAGGAAAACACAGTCGCTGCAGCGGAAACCACCACTGCCACACTACTTGCAGTAGGCGACAACCTGGTTCAGCCAAGCCTTCTTTCCTCCGGCCAGTCCGAAAGCGGTGCCTGGAACTATGACAGCGTTTATGACAATCTCCGCTCAGACATACAGGCGGCAGATATTGCCATTGTCAATCAGGAAACACCATTTACCGCAAACCATGATGCCGTCAGCGGCACTGCCCCATATGCAACCCCAACCGAGATTGGCGACGCACTTGTAAATGCAGGCTTTAATGTGGTTACCTCTGCGACTGCACTGATCGATGACAATGGAACTTCCATGTTAGATGAAACCCTGAATTACTGGAATACCCTGCAGCCGGATGTCACCCTTGTAGGAATCCACGACAGTCAGACCAGTTCCGCGCCAAAGATTGTGGAGATAAACGGAATCAAGATTGCTTTCCTGGACTACACGTTCCCATCCTACAGCAGTCAGTCCGATTCCAGTCAGGACTCTGAAGAAGACACAGAAGGTACCGACACTGCATCCGCAGATTCCAGCACCGCTTCTTCCGGTTCTATGATAGATACCTTTAACACCACAGCCGTGGCAGCTGCCATCCAGACAGCCCGTGCATCTGCAGACTGCGTGATTTTCTCTGCAAACTGGGGCAAGACAGAAGAACCAATGCCTACCGAATATGAAAAAGAATGGGCGAACTTCCTGATGGAGCAGGGCGTAGATGTGGTAATCGGCACCAACCCCAACGTGCTTCAGCCATACGGGATATCTTACCGATGACGCCGGACACAACATGCTGATCTACTACTCCCTGGGCAACTTTGTTACCGGACAGGAAACTTTGAAGCAGCTCCTTGGAGGCATGGCTACCTTTACCATCCAGAAAACTGTAGAAGGCGACCAGACCACCATTGAAATCCAGGATGCTGCCCTGACACCGCTGGTTATGCATTACAGCTATGACAATAAGGAATACCGACCATACAAGCTTTCCGAATACACAGACGCCCTGGCATCTGCTTTCTGCAAGATGTGCGTCACAATTTGTGGGAGATTTTGCCCGGATGAGGGCGTCGTAGCGGGCTACGACAACCGAATTCGGGGAGAAATATACCGCAAAGTGGGGCGTGCAGATTGCGGGAATGATTTTTCAAACGTTCTGGCAGTGAAAGGCCAGAAACGCACCTCCAAACGCTCCTCCAACACCAGAGGAAACGACAACATCATCACGAGCGGCTCCGGCATTGCAGTGGCAGACGGACAGTGCATGATGATCGTAGAACAGGGCAAGATCGTGGATATCTGCGCAGAGCCTGGCGAATATACCTACGATGCATCCACAGAGCCCAGCATTTTTTCCGGCAATCTGGGCGATGCCATTATGAATACCTTCCACACCATCGGCAAACGTTTTGCCTACGGCGGTGACACTGGCAAAGATCAGCGTGTATACTATTTTAATACAAAGGAACTCATCGACAATAAATTCGGAACTCCGAACCCCATTCCGTTCCGTGTGGTAGATCAAAATATCGGTTTGGATATTGATGTATCCGTGCGCTGCAGCGGCGTTTATTCTTATCGCATTGCAGACCCGCTTCTCTTCTATTCCAATGTTTGCGGAAACTTCGAGCAGCAGTATGACAGAGAGCAGATCGAGAGCCAGCTGAAAACAGAGTTTATCTCCGCTCTTCAGCCAGCATTTGCAAGCATCTCCCAGCAGGGAATCCGTCCAAGCGCCCTTCCTGCCCATGCAATGGAGCTTTGTGATGCCATGAACCAGGCCCTTACCCAGAAATGGAGCCAGCTTCGCGGACTTGTGATCGTCTCTGTTGCCATGAACCCGATCACGCTTCCTGAAGAAGATGCCAAGATGATCAAAGACGCACAGCGTATGGCAATGCTGCGCAATCCTGCTATGGCTGCTGCCACACTTGCAGGCGCCCAGGCAGACGCTATGAAAACAGCAGCAGGCAATTCTGCAGGCGCTATGACCGGATTCATGGGAATGAATATGGCAAATATGGCAGGCGGCTTCAATACCCAGGATCTCTATAACATGGGACAGCAGCAGGCAGCTCAGGCACAGCAGGCGGCTCCTCAGAGTACTCCATCTGCCCAGCCTTCCGGTGATCAGTGGAAGTGCTCCTGCGGTGCTGTTGTTTCCGGCAACTTCTGCCCGGAATGCGGTGCGAAAAAGCCTCAGGCTCCTGCAGCAAATGCAAACTGGACCTGTTCCTGCGGCGCTGTAAATACAGGCAAATTCTGCACCAACTGCGGTTCCCCGAAACCGGCTATGAAGCCGCGCTACCGCTGTGACAAGTGCGGATGGGAACCGGCAGATCTCACCAATCCGCCGAAATTCTGCCCGAACTGCGGCGACCCGTTTAATGAGAACGACATTCAGTAACTGACCATATATGTCCCGTAAAAAGATGGGATACTCCCCAGACTCTTTTACGGGACTGATCCTATTTTTATCCGAGAGGAGATGAAATATTGTCCGATATCCTTGAATATAAATGCCCTTGCTGCGGCGGAGCCATTGAGTTCAACAGCAAGCTTCAGAAGATGAAATGCCCTTACTGCGACACCGAATTCGACATGGAAACCGTTAAGGAATTTAATGAAGCTGCCGCCAGCCAGCAGGCCGATGACATGACCTGGGAAAAATGCTTCCGGCACAGACTGGAAGGAAAAACGAAACTGACAAAATGTCCGTCTACGTATGCCAGTCCTGCGGCGGTGAGATCGTTGCGGACGAAAGCACAGGCGCTTCCAGCTGCCCGTTTTGCGGCAACCCGGTAGTAATATCCGGTAAATTCTCCGGTGATCTGCGTCCAGACTTTATCATTCCCTTTAAGCTGGACAAAAAGGCTGCCAAAAAGAAGGCCTGAACAAGCACCTTCACGGCAAGATCCTTCTTCCCAAGGTTTTCAAAAAGAGAACCATATTGACGAGATCAAAGGCGTCTACGTGCCATTCTGGCTTTTTGACACAGACGCCACTGCAGATATCCGCTATCATGCCACCCGCACCCGTTTCTGGAGCGATGATGAGTATGACTATACGGAAACCAGCCACTACTCTGTTTTCCGCGCCGGAAATATCGGTTTCGACCAGATTCCTGTAGACGGCTCTTCCAAGATTGACAATGACCTTACAGAATCTCTGGAACCTTATGTAATTTCAGAAGCTGTAGATTTCCAGACACCTTACCTGGCAGGCTACGTTGCTGACAAGTACGATGTCTCCGCAGAAGAATCTGTAGAGCGTGCCAACCAGCGTGTGCGAAGAGCTGCGGAAGACGCTTTTCGCTCTACAGTAAACGGATATGACACCGTCACACCGGAAGATTCCCATATCCAGCTTCACGGGGGCAAACCCACTACGCCTTGTTTCCTGTGTGGCTGCTTTCCACCACCTGGAAAGGAAATCATTATCTGTTCGGAATGAACGGCCAGACTGGCAAATTCGTTGGAAACCTACCTGTAGACAAAAAGTATTTTTACCAAATGGCTCCTTGGTCTGACTGCTGGTTTTTTCTGTAGCCGCCTATGTGATCGCATGGCTGGTTCATACATTATAAGGAGGGATGCGCCATGAAAAACAATCTTTTGCAGTTATGCTGGCTGCCGCCCTCAGCGTGGGAAGCCTTTTTTCCTGCTGCCCTGACTGTTCAGGCAGAGACCGATGATAATTACGAATTTCTTCCCAGGGTTTATGACGCGGCCGACCTTCTTACCGATGAGGAAGAGTCCCAGCTTCTTGACAGACTGGATTCCTTAAGTGAGGAATACGATTTTGACGTTGCAGTAGCTACGGTACAGTCCACAGACGGCGTGGCCATGAACAAATTTACCGACACCTTCTATGATGACAATTATTATGGACTAGGTGATGATTACGACGGCATCCTCTTTATGGTCAGCATTGGCGACCGGGAATGGCACATTACCACTCACGGCTATGGCATGACTGTTTTCAATCAGGATGGCCTGGATTATCTGAAAGAAAAGGTTCAGCCGGAATTAAAGGACGAGGACTTTGCCGGAGCCTTTAACGAATTTGCCGACCAGTGTGAGATGTTCCTGGAACAGGCAGCCACGGAAGAGCCATATGATGCTTCTACCCTTCCCAAAGAACCATTTTCTCTTATGTGGATTCCCATCTCCATTGCCATTGGCTTTGTTCTGGCACTGCTTTGTACCATGGGAATGAGGGCTCAGCTGAAGTCCGTGCGCAGCCAGGAAAGCGCTGTAGACTATGTGCGCAGCGGCAGCATGGATGTTACACGGTCAAACGATATTTTCCTTTACAACACCGTTACCCGCACGGCCAAGCCTAAGGATGACACCTCCGACACAGGCGGTTCCGACAGCAGCCACGGCGGCACAGGAGGAAGCTTCTAAAAGTACATACGCTGTGCTGGCAGAGAACAGGCTTCCCGGCCAGCACCATACAAAAATCCTCCGCAAAAGTCCGATCATTATCCAGACTTTTGCGGAGGCTTTATAAAATTGTTATAATTACTGCTTATGTTTCTTTAATCAGTCGTCTTCATATTCTTCTTTTTTCTTTCCGCTCTCGAATACATAATCATTTCCCGGAAGAACTGCGTTCAGAACGATTCCAACGATTGCTGCCAGTGCAAGGCCTGTCAGAGTGATGTGAGCGCCTGCAATTGTAAAGGTAAGACCATCAGAAACACCCAGTCCGCATACCAGGATAACGGCTGTGATAACCAGGTTACGGGAACGTGTCAGGTCAACCTTATTCTCAACTACATTACGTACACCGACTGCAGAGATCATTCCATAAAGGATAAAGCTGATACCGCCGATGATTGCGGACGGAAGGGAGCTGATCACCTCTGCCATCTTAGGAATGAAGCTGAGGATGACTGCATAAATAGCTGCCAGACGGATTACCTTCGGATCGTATACGCGGCTCAGTGCAAGAACGCTTGTGTTCTCACCGTAAGTGGTGTTGGCAGGTCCGCCGATCAGGGCTGACAGGGAGGTTGCAAGTCCGTCACCAAGAAGTGTGCGGTGAAGTCCCGGATCCTCGATGAAATTGCGGTCAACAGTTGCGGATATAGCAGAAATATCACCGATATGCTCCATCATTGAGGCAATGGCGATAGGTGCCATTGCAAGGATTGCAGTGATATTAAATTTGCAGAGGAAGAATTTCGGAACACCTACGATTGGTGCGCTTGCAACGCCTGCAAAGTTCAGGATGGCGCTTCCGTCTGCATTTGTCATGCCCAGTGCATTCATGATCAGGGCAGCTGCATAGGATACCACAATACCCATCAGAATCGGAATGATACGGAACATGCCGGTTCCCCAGATATTGAAGAAAAATAACAGTTCCAAGGGGCGATCAGGGCAAGTACCCAGTTCTGGGAAGCATTGCTGATCGCGGATGGTGCAAGGCTAAGTCCGATGCAGATGATGATCGGGCCGGTTACAACTGGCGGCAGATAACGCATAACACGTTTTACGCCGATAGCTTTTTACGATCAGGGCAAGTACCAGGTACAGAAGACCTGCTACAAATACACCGCCGCATGCGTATGGAAGCTTCTCTCCATAGGACATGTTTGCGAAAATTCCGGTATCAAAGCTCTGCAACTGTAGCAAATCCGCCAAGGAATGCAAAGGATGAACCAAGGAATGCCGGAACCTTCAGCTTGGTAAGTACGTGGAACAGAAGTGTTCCGAATCCGGCGCAGAACAGGGTTACCTGGATGGATAAGCCTTCGCCGTGAAAATAGTTGTTTACCAGGATCGGTACCAGAATGGTAGCGCCGAACATGGCAAACATGTGCTGGAGTCCCAGAATCAGCATCTGCGGAATTCCCAGCTTCTTGGCATCATAAATGCCTTCTACTCTGAACTTCATAATAAAGCTCCTCCTTTTTCAAACACGCTCTAGTATTGGTATAAGAAACGCCAATACAACTTATACTAGTATAAGGGATGCGACAAGTTTTTACAATTATTGACTTTCTGCTTAAAGTGCGGTATCATTTTACCAGTATTCCCATAGGGGAGTTTGTTATTGCATAGGGCAATGACAAAGTTTAGCACACGACGGAGGTTTTTAATCATGTCAAATTTTTCAGATATGGACAATGTTTTTATTATGGATCATCCGCTGATCCAGCATAAGATTTCTATTCTCCGCAACAAAGAGACGGGAACAAATGAATTCCGTAAGCTTATTGAAGAGATTGCAGTTCTTATGGGTTTTGAGGCACTTCGTGATCTTCCGCTTGAGGATGTAGAGGTTGAGACTCCTATTGAGACTTGCAAGACTCCCATGATTTCCGGTAAGAAGCTGGCTGTTGTTCCTGTTCTTCGTGCAGGTCTTGGTATGGTGAACGGTATTACTACTTTGGTTCCTTCTGCCAAGATCGGTCATATTGGCCTTTACCGTGATCCTGTTACTCATGAGCCTCATGAGTATTACTGCAAGCTTCCGGATCCTATCGATCAGCGTCTGATCGTTATGGTTGACCCGATGCTGGCTACTGGCGGTTCTGCTATTGCAGCTGTGAATTTCATTAAGGAACATGGCGGCAAGAGCATTAAGTGTATGTTTGTGATTGCGGCTCCTGAGGGATTGAAGAGACTTCATGAGGTTCATCCGGATGTGCAGATTTATGTTGGTCATCTGGACAGAGAGCTGAATGAGAGAGCTTATATTTGTCCGGGACTTGGTGACGCGGGAGATAGAATTTTCGGCACCAAATAAGATGTGAGATTGCAAAAAGGGCTGGAAAATACGGCAAATAGATTGCCTGTTTTCCAGCTCTTTTTTATTTGATATTATTTAAATAGCAATTTCTTCGCATTCTCCTCCGTTACTGCAATGACTTCCTCCGGGGTGATTCCTTTAATCTCGGCGAGGGCGGCGGCTACGTAGGGAGGTTGAGGGAGGAGTTGCGTTTGCCGCGGTGGGGTTCGGGGGACATGTAGGGACAGTCGGTTTCCAGAACAATTTGGGAAAGTGGGGGCCATGGCGGCTACTTCTTTTTTTTTTTGGCATTTTTTGAAGGTGAGAACTCCGCCGATGCCAAGGTACAGGCCCATTTTCAGGTATTCGGCTGCGATTTCCTTACTGTAGGAAAAGCAGTGGATGATTCCGCCGGACATATCTTTTTCATGTAGTCACGGACAATGTTCAGGGTGTCCTCGGCTGCGTCGCGGCTGTGGATCATGAAGGGAAGTTTTTCTTCTCTTGCAATGTCCATCTGGGCACGAAACATTTCCTGCTGGCGCTGATGTTCGGATTCTTCTTTGTGCCAGTAATAGTCCAGGCCGATTTCCCCGATGGCAACCATTTTCTCCATATGGGAAAGTCTGCGGATCTCGTCCAGGGTGTCCTGGGTCATAATTTCCGCATCGTCCGGGTGAACGCCCACAGCTCCGTAAACAAAAAAGATAGGCTTCCATCAGCTTCAGGGTTCCGTCAAATCCCCCTGCGGAAGCGCACACATTTACAATACAGCCCACTCCCCCATCCTTCATAGAGGAGAGGAGCTGATCCCTGTCTTCGTCAAATGCCTCGTCATCATAATGTGCATGTGTATCAAAAATCATAGTTTACCTCAATTCTGCAGCCTCATAGTTGCGCAGTTTCCAGCCTCTCCGGTCATAATCTCAATGCCGTGGTCTAATGCCCCGATAATATATTCCAGGCTTTCCTTTACTGCTTTGGGGCTTCCAGGAAGATTAATGATCAGGGTCTGTTTGCGAATTCCCGCTGTGGCACGGCTTAACATGGCACGGTTTGTAATTGTCATGTTGTAAGCGCGGATGGCCTCCGGGATTCCCGGCACTTTTCGTTCCGTTATATCTTCGGTGGCTTCCGGCATCACATCTTCTTGGGGAAAAACCTGTGCCGCCTGTAGTCAGAATCAGTTCGGCCAGGTTTTCATCTGCAATCTCTGCCATTCTTTTTTTGAAAGCATGGAGCGGTCATCTGGCAGAATGTCCATAGACACTACCTGATAACCTTCTCGTTCTACGATTTCCTTAATGGTCGGGCCGCTTAAATCTTCTTTTTTACCCTGATATCCCATGTCGCTGGATGTGATAATTGCAACTCGCTTCATGTGTTCATCCTCCTTTCAAATACAAATTCCGGATACGATCTGACGAACCTGGCTTCCGATCTTAACCTGAGAGCAGAGAAGTTTTCTGGATTTTTTCACTGCCTCACAGGAAATGATCTCGCCTACCTGGAACTGCATTTTGCCGAAATCATCAAATGTGATCTCATCGGCTTTGCCTCAATATCCATGCCTTTTCTTCTTCCTTCTTCTTTTTCTTCTTTCTTTTACCGGATGAAGCTCTTTACTTTCTCCATCACTTCCTTAATGTCCATACGTGCAAAAAGGATTCTCCGGTTTTCTCGGTTACTTTTGTTTCCTGACGGATACAGGCCAAAGGTATCCATCTCCTCAAGAGTTCGTTTCTGTGCATTCAGCTGAGCTAAGCCATTACTTTATCAGAAGTCTCCGGCATGAAGGATTCCAGAAGTGTTGTTCCCGATGGTGATGGCCTCTACCAGATTGTAGAGAACGGTTGCCAGACGATCCTTTTTTGCCTCGTCTTTGCAAGTGCCCATGGCATGGTCTCGTCGATATATTTGTTGCAGCGTTTGAACATTGTAAAGATCTCGGTGATCGCATCTGCCACACGCAGCTCTTCCATTTTTGCAATGACTTTGTTCGGTGTTTCCAGAACGACTTTCTTTAATTCTTCATCCACTGGCTCGTTTACGTTCTTATTTTCTACCACGCCGCCGAAATACTTATTGGACATGGAAACGGTACGGTTTACCAGGTTTCCAGGGTATTTTGCCAGGTCGGAGTTCATGCGCTCTACCATCAGTTCCCAGGTGATCACACCATCATTGTCAAATGGCATCTCATGGAGAACGAAGTAGCGCACTGCGTCAACGCCGAAGAAATCAACTAAAGTATCGGCATAGAGAACATTTCCCTTGGATTTGCTCATCTTGCCGTCGCCCTGCAGCAGCCACGGATGTCCGAATACCTGCTT
>VOFC01004443.1_pt1 | contig 14683 bp, 22 predicted proteins | sample 5384161 | NCBI WGS metagenome assembly VOFC01 (sample SAMN12384722, study PRJNA508395) | human gut metagenome | isolation source: healthy gut B | host: Homo sapiens | reverse complement strand
TCAAACTTGCCGTGCATGGTGTCGTACTTCAGCATATAGGCCAGATAGTCGGCCGGGCACAGATCGTTGATGCCCACGATCTCGATTTCAGGGTGGTGAATGGCCCGGCGGACCACCATACGGCCGATGCGGCCAAAACCGTTGATAGCAACTTTAATACTCATTTCGAAAGTTCTCCTTCCAGATGGAATATATCAAACATATGGTACATTCTGTATATACCCTTTTCTCTTGAATAATGCAATATCATTTTTTATAGTTTTTGCTTTTTTTTCGACGTTAATTTTTTTCGCCTATTAACCAGTATTTTTTAGCATTCTTCTTGTCTTTTCGATTTCTTTCTGATATAATAGCGTACCGGATTTTTGTTTTCGTCGATGTTAACAGTGGGGATAAATTCCCATTTGCAGCAAATTCTATCGGTGAAAGGAGATTCCGCATGGATCATTCACCTCAAAGAGGCGCGGCTCCTGACCCAGGTGCTGCCCAATGTCGCCGCCCAATTCCGCACCACCTTAGGCAATATGCACGCTGCCCTATCCTCCGGGGACGATCCGGATGCCTGTATCTTGCGTCAAAGCTACTACCGTCTGCTGCGCACCGTTACCAATCTCACCGACGCCGTTATGCTGGCAGAGGATACCCCCCTGCCCCGGCAGGACGACAGCCCTGACGGTCTTTTTTTGACGAGCTGTGCCGCCAGGCCCGGGAGCCTCTGTCCGTCTGCGGCGTGACCCTGGAGACCGATCTGCGTCCCCGGCAGCTGACGGCGGGCATCAACCGGGAATACACCGCCCGAATCTTCTGGAACCTGCTGTCCAATGCCGCCAAATTCACCCCCCCGGCGGCGGCGTAGTGTGCGTAACGCTCACCCAGCAGGGAAACCGGGCGCTGCTGCAGGTGGCGGACACCGGCTGCGGCATCCATCGGACCTGCAGGACACGGTGTATGACCGCATCCTGCACACAGAGCGCATGGATCCCCCTGCCCCACGGGTTGGGTCTGGGGCTGAGCCTGTGCCGGTGCTTTGCCGCGCGCCAGGGGGGCAATCTGCTGCTGCAATCCGAGGTAGGCAAGGGGCACCACCGTCACCGTGTCCCTGCCGGCGGAGCGCTGCGGCGTACACCGGGTACAGGACGTGCCCTTCCACTATGCCGGCGGGTTTCAGCCGGTGATGATGGAGCTTTCAGACGCCCTGCCCTATGAGGGCTACAAGGAGAAATATTTGGACTAATACGCATGATGAACGGAAAGAAAGTTTTAGTGGCCATGTCCGGCGGGGTAGACAGCAGCGCCGCCGCTCTGCTGCTGCGGCAGCAGGGGTACGAGTGCGACGGGGCCATGCTGCGGCTGTATAACGGCGAAAAGGCGGGGACCTGCTGCTCCGCCGACGACGCCGCCGACGCCCGGAGCGTGGCCTATCGCCTGGGCATGAAGTTTTATGTGTTCAACGAGACGGAGCGCTTCGCTCGGGAGGTCATGGACCGCTTTGTGGCGGAATACTGCGCCGGGCACACGCCGAATCCCTGCATCGATTGCAACCGCTGCCTGAAGTTCGGCGCGCTGCTGGAGCGAGCCCTGCTGCTGGGGTATGACTACATCGCCACCGGCCACTATGCCCGGGTGAAGCTTGACGAACCTCCGGCAAATACCGCCTTCTGCGGGGCCGGGACCGGCGCAAGGATCAGAGCTACGTGCTCTATCCAGGTGGGCCAGCACCAGCTGTCGCATCTGCTGCTGCCCGTGGGCGGACTTTCGACAAGCCCGCCATCCGGGAGAGCGCCCGTGAGGCGGGCCTCATCAACGCCGACAAGGCGGACAGTCAGGACATCTGCTTTGTGCCGGATGGAGATTACACGCGGTTTTTGCAGGAGTACGGCGGCGTAAAGATGATCCCCGGATTTTTGTGGACCGAGCGGGTCATGTGCTGGGCCGGCACAAGGGGCTGCCCTGCTACACCACCGGCCAGCGCAAGGGCTTGGGCGTTTCCGCCGGAAAGCACGTTTATGTCCTGCGGAAAAATGTCCAGGACAACACCATTCTTCTGGGAGACAACGAGGAGCTGTTCACCTCCGTCCTTACGGCGGACCGGGTAAACTGGATCAGCGGCGAAATGCCCGCCTCCCCTCCGTGTCACCGCCAAAACCCGCTATAGTCAGACGGGCGGCAGCCACTGTGCCCATCCCCTGCCGGATGGGCGCATCCGGGTGGAGTTTGATGTTGCCCCAGCGGGCCATCACCGCCGGGCAGGCCGTGGTGCTCTACGATGGGGAGCAGGTTTTAGGCGGCGGCACTATTGAATAATAAATTGTATCATCGATTGACAAAGGCAGACCGGCCCGGGCCGGTCTGCGCTTATTTCCCTATCGTTCACTCTCCCGCCACTCGTCCACATAGATCATGTCATCCACATCCCGCTGTTCTTTTTCCTCCACGGTATATCCCCCCTCCGATTATATACCTGTTATTCTATGTGCCGGACCACAGAAAAATTCCTTGCGGCCCCATTTTTTTCATGGTAAGATACAATCACGGCTCTATCAGGTGAAAAAAGCCGAAGCGGCATGTCCGCTGCTGCCATCCGACAATAAATACCCCACGGAAAGGTTGTGCCCATATGTCTCCCTCCCGCAAGCATACCGTAGCTGTGTTCACCGCCTGCGTCGCCTTTGTGATCTTCGGCTTCAGCTTCATGTTCTCCAGCATTGCCCTGTCCATCGCATCCACCACGGTGCTGTTGTGCTTTCGGTTCACGGCTGCAGTGCTCACCCTGTCCTTGGTAGTGGCGGCCAACGCTCTGGTGGGCCGCATCCGGGGCAAGGCGTGGTTTTCCTTTCCCTCCGGGGCAAGCCCCCTGGGCGGCCTGCTGCTGCTGGGCCTGGTGCAGCCGGTTTTATATCTGGTGTTCGAGAACAGCAGCATCCGCTATACCTCCTCCGCCGTCACCGGCACGGTGCTGGCGGTGGTGCCGGTGATCTGCATCCTGGCGGATGTGTTCATCAGCCACGAATCCGTCACCAAATTGCAGATCCTGTGCGCAGTGGCCTGCGTGGGCGGCGTGGCCCTGGTGGAGACCGGCGGCGAGGCCCGCATCAGCCTCCTGGGCTTCGTGTGCCTGCTGATGACCTTGGTATGCGATGTGGGATACTATGTGCTCAGCCGCCGGGCTCCCGGCAGTTCAGCCCCCTTTGAGGTCACCTTTGTCATGTTCCCTCATGGGCATGGTAGTCTTTGTCCCGCGGCGGCACTGATCCAGGGGCACGGGCAGATGGCAGAGCTGTTCCTCCCGGCCATGCAGTCCGCCCCCTTCTGGGGCAGTGTGTTCTTTCTGGGCGCTGTGTCCTCCGTGGGTGCCTACGGCTTGCTGAACTTCGCCAACGCCACCCTCACCAATTCCGAGGCATCCCTCATCGGAAATATCGGCACGGTGGTATCAGTGCTGGCCGGTGTGCTGCTGCTGAAGGATCCCTTCACGCTTCTGCAGGCGGTAGGCGTAGTGGTCATTCTCCGGTCTTTGTGACCCTGGCCAACCTACCCAAAAGCAGAAATAAATTCAGAAAGGGAGAACCCCAGTGGTTTCTCCCTCTTTTAAAAAAACCCCTTGGGTTTTTTTTCCGACAAAGGTCTGCTCTTTACTGCAATGAAAAAGATAAGGAACTGCGACCCCCTGCCCGAACGATAATAAATGAAAGGCTTCCGCGTGGGCCTTTTTTGCCAAAGGAGGAAAGCACTATGGACGCCGCTGCCAACAGCTACCGCCGTTTTCTGAGCGGCGATGACAGCGCCTTTCGAGGAGATCATGCAGGAGCTGTTCTGCGGACTTGTTTTCTTCATCAACGGCTTTGTGCATGACCCTCACACCGCGGAGGATATCGCCATCGACGCCTTTTCCGACCTGGTGGTGCACCGGCACCGCTACAACTTCCGGGTGAGTCTGAAAACTTATCTCTACATGGTAGGCCGGAGCCGCGCCCTGGACTATCTCCGCCGCCGCAAGGTTCTCCGCTTCACGGAGCTTCCGAGGCCCGCCACCTGTCCGACGACCCGCCGCCCTGGAGGAGCTGGTCCTGGCCGATGACCGCAAGCGCCGGGTAAACACCGCCCTGGCGCAGCTGCCCCGGATATGGCCGCGGCGGTGTGGCTGGTCTATTTCGAGGAGATGACCTATGCCGAGGCCGCCCGGGTCATGGGCAAAAAAAGCAAGCAGGTGGATAACCTGCTGTATCGGGCCAAACGGGAGCTGCAGAGCATTTTGGGAGAGGAGGGGATGGAGCTGTTATGAGGTCCCTGCAGGAATGTCAAGCGGAGGTGTTCCGCCGCAGCGAAAAAAGGATCCGAACCCGCCGGCGGGCCATCCGCGCGGTCATGGTCTGCGTGCCGCTGGTTTTGTGTCTCACAGCCTTCAGCCTGCTTGTGCGGCCCGGACTACCATCCTCTCCCCTGATGGAGCCCGCCGAAGAACAACGCCGCATCCCCTCCCCCGGCTGTTTGCCGCATTGATGTCAGCGGGGCAGGCCAGGTCACATCCATTACCGATGAGGGGCGCGTCTGCGCCATTGCCGACACCCTTTCGGCGCTGAACGGCACCCCCGGGGCGGAGCCCTCCGGCGGCAGTGAGTCCGCCGGGGCAGAGGGCCGCATCATCACCCTGTTTTCCGAAGACGGCCCCCAGGCCGTATACCGCCTGACCGACGACACCCTGACTAACATAACCACCGGCAGCGCTATGGCCCTGACCCGGGAGCAGAGTTCGGCGCTCTCCGCTCTCCTGGCCCCGGAGGCCGCAGATAATCCATGAAAAGGAGGTTTCCCCTATGAAAAAGAAAATCTGGATCTGTATCGCAGGAGTCGTGCTGCTGGCCATCCTCTTTGTCCCCATTCCCAGCGGCACGTACAAGGACGGCGGCACCCGGGCCTACTCGGCCCTGACCTATAAGATCGTTAAATGGCAGCGGGACACCGGTTCCGATGTTTACAAGGCCACCAGGGTCTACTGGCTTCCGAATAACTTCAAGTCCATGGATTCGCTGTGGGCCGGGGAGGAGGCATCCGTACCCCATCACTTCACGGCCACCGTTCTGAAGTGGCGAGCGGCCACGCCTTGGTGCAGCCGGTGGAGGGCGAGATGGAGGCCGGCGTGGGCAGCGCGATCTCGGTGGATACCTCCGCTCTGGAGGACATCGGCGCCCAAGTGGGCAGCGATGTGGGAGATCTACTACACCGGCAATATCCTGGAGACCTCCCCCGCGCGGCTCCGGCCCACTAAGTGGGAGATGGCCACGGATCTGCGCCACCGGGCCTACACTGACTCCTGGCTGAACCCGGAGACCGCCCAGCCTATGGACGAGATGATCGATCCGCTCATCATCTCCCGGATCTATTCCAACTGCTTCTTCGCCCGTCCCGTGGTCCCCATGCCCTATGAGATCAAGTTTAACGGCGAGCTGCCCCCGGAATGGTGCGTGGGCGACCAGGTGACCTGCACCTGCGAAAACATCCTCTACGACCAGGATAACCAGCGGATGGAGGCCGATTTCATCAGCCTGGCCCCCAGCGATTGGCAGATGGACCCCATCGAGGACTATAAGCCGGTGATCTACCTCTACCCTGAGGAGGAGACGCAGGTGTCCGTGCATTTGACCTTGGACGGCGACCTCACCTGCACCTATCCCGCCTATCAGGACGGCTGGACCGTCACCGCCGCCCCCGACGGCACCCTGACGGATGAGCGCGGCCAGACCTACAACTACCTGTACTGGGAGGGCGAGACCTATGCCCGGTGGGACATGACCCGGGGCTTCTGCGTAAAGGGCTCTGACACAGCGGCCTTTTGGAGCAGGCCCTGGCCCAGCTGGGCCTTACCCGGCGGGAGGTCACTGAGTTCATCGTCTACTGGCTGCCCCTTATGGAGCGGAACCCCCTACAACCTCATTTCCTTCCAGACGGATGCCTACACCCAGGCAGCCGGGCTGCCCATTGACCCGGCCCCGGATACCCTCCTCCGGGTGTTCATGGCCTGGCAGCCCTTGGACTAATTCCTTCGTAAAGCTCCCCCGCCCAGGCGCTTACCGCGCCTGCACGCACGGGCTTCACCGTGGTGGAATGGGGCGGCACAAAAATCTCCTGACACACGCATAAGCTCGGTGTAATGTGAAATCGGCACAGCTGCTTGGCTGTGCCGATTTTTTCGGGTCTTATACTGATTTATGCCCGCTTGAGGATGCGCCCGGCCTTTACGCCGGTGTATTTGCCCTTTTCCACGGCCACGGCGCCGTCCACCAGCACATAGTCCATGCCCTGGGCCAGAACGCAGGGGTTTTCGTAGGTGCCGGGCTGATGCAGCTTTTCCAGGGCAAAAACGTTGATGTCCGCGTCCATACCCGGGGCCAGGACGCCCTTTCCTGCAAGGCGCAGAACCTGGGCAGGCTTTTGGGTCATTTTTATGCACCGCCTGCTCCGCCGTCAGCACGCCCCGCTCCTTCACAAAGTGCTCCAAAGATGCACGAAGGTGCCGTACACCCGGGGGTGCAGCATCCCGTCCGTGGGATAGGTGGAGTCGGAGATGACGTTGGAAAGGGGGCTTTGGAGAATGGTCACGATGTCCTCCTCCGAGGCCATGAAGTCCACCATAGTGATCTCGCAGTGCTCCCGCACCAGCAGATCGCAGCAGCAGTCCAGGGGATTCTGCCCCCACAGGGCGGCAATCTCCGCGATGCTCTTGCCCTGGTAGGGATGGTCCTCCGGGCAGTGGAGACTGGTGAGACGGATGCCGTCCCACCCGGCCAGCCTGGCGATGTCGTCAAAGCCATCGCCCCGGCGGATGCGCTCCGCCAGCTCCCGCCGAGCCTTGTCCTCAGCCGCTGCACCACCGTCTCTATGCCCCCGGCCAGAAACTCCGGCGGCAGGATGTGCAGCAGCTGGGTGGAGCCGGCGGTGTAGGGATACACATCGCAGCCCACCTCCAGGCCCCCTCCTGCCGGGCCTTCTCCAGCATGGCCAGCACCGGGGGATCTTCACGCCCCAGTTGTCCCGGCCCATGGCCTTCAGGTGGCTGATGTGAACGGGTATGCGCAGGGCCCGGGCCACGGCGAGCATCTCCTCCAGAGCCTCCAGCACGCCGCCCTCCTGGCGCATGTGCACCGTTACGGGGATGTTCTGCCCGGCCAGAGGCTCCAGAGCCCGGATCAGCTCCTGGGTGGTGTAAAAGCACTCCGGGGCGTATCCCAAGCCCAGAGAGACGCCCAGGGCCCCGTCGGCCAGGGCCTGCTCCATGGCCCGATGGATGGTCTTATAGTGTCTGTCCTCCAAATGCTCCAAAGCATAACCCGCCGCAGAGGCGCGCAGCACGCCCGCACCCACTAGCATGCCGGTGTGAATGGGGCCTCGGGCTGGCCGGCAAAAAATAGTCCGCCAGGGAATCCGTGGGCACCTGGCTTGGGCATCTCCCCGCAGATGGGCTGCAAATAGGCGGCAATCTCCGCCCGTTTTGCCCGGCGCATGGGCGCAGCGGACAAGCCGCAGTTGCCGTTTACGATGGTGGTCAACCCCTGGCGCAGCTCCGGCTGGCCGAAGCCGGGCCGCCAGGCTGCCAGATCCGCATGGCGATGGATGTCGATAAAGCCCGGGGTCACCAGCTTCCCATCGGCGCTGATGATTCGCCGGGCGTGGGCTCCGGGCAGGGTGCCCACCTCCACGATCCTTCCGTTTTCCACCGCCACATCTGCGGCATAGGGGGCACTGCCGGTACCGTCCACCACGGTACCGCCCCGAATCAGCAGGTCTAACATCTCTCTTGTCCTCTTTTCACAGAATCATTCAGCAGGGGCAGCGTCACAGTAAACCGCGTTATGCCCTCTGCACTGGTACAGCCGATGCTGCCGCCGTGGGTCTGCACAATAGCTCTGGGCGATGGCCAGGCCCAGGCCGAAGCCCTCCCCGCCGGTGCGGGACTCATCCACCCGGTAGAACCGGTCGAACAAATGCGGCAGCTTTTCCGCCGGGATAGTCTCCCCGGTTTTCTACCTGCAGCAGGGCGTTTCGCCCCTCCCGGCGCAGCAGCAGGCTCACAGGCGTCCCCCTGCCGCCGCATATTTCATGGCGTTATCCAGCAGGATATCCGCCAGGCGGCGCAGCGCACGGCGCTGCCCCGCACTGTCAGCCCGGCTGGATGTTGTAGCTAAGCTCCCGGCCGCTCTCAAAGGCCACCGGCTCAAAGGCCAGGGCACTCTCCAGCACCGTGTCCGACAGGTTTACAGCGTCCAGGGTCTGCTTTGCCCCGCTCTCCGTCCTGGCCAGGGTCAGCATATCCTCCACCAGGGCCTTCATCCGCAGGGATTCGACGCGGATCCCTCCACATACTGTTTGGTCTTCTCCGGGTCCCGCTCTCCTCCCGCCAGCTCCGTAGAGGAAAGAATCACCGTCAGAGGTGTTTTCAGCTCATGGGACGCATCTGACATAAACTGCTTCTGCTCCTGCCAGGCCCGCCGCACCGGCCGCACACCGCAAAGCCGCCAGCCAATAGCTCAGGCCCGTCAGCACCAGCAGGGCCGTCAGGGTAACAACCCGCCGCGCAGCAGCAGGCTGCGCACGGTGGCCCGCCCCATGGAGCAATCGGTAAAGGCGATACGCACCGACACGACCCCCCCACCCGGCGCATATACCGCAGGGAATAATCCTTCAGCACACCGCTGTCGTTTTTTTCCTCCAGGGCCGAGCGCACGATATCCAGCACCAGCTCCTGATTTTCCAGGTTGTAGTAGCTGCTGCCGGAGAGGCGTATCGTTCCGCCGGTAAACACCTCCGCCACAAAACAGGGCTGGCCGCTGCTGCCGGGCAGCTGGTTCTTGTCGGCATTTCCCTCCAATGCGGCAGCCAGATGCTCCCTCACTGCTATGCACCATCTGGCTTCTGGTGGACAGGGTCAGCACCACCAGCGCGCATATCAGCACCGCCGCCACCGTCACCACACTGATGCCCACGATCTTCAGCCGTAATTTTCGGATCATTCCTTTTCCTCCAGGCAATAGCCCACCAGGCGCACCGTGCGGATCCGCATGCGGGAGTGTACCAGCTCCAGCTTGCGTCGCAGGAAGAGATGATATACACCTCCACATTGTTGTCCTCGGCATTGGAGTCGTAGCCCCATGCCTTGAGCAGCAGCTGCTCCTTAGACAGGATCTGCCGCCGTTGCGCATGAGCATCTCCAGCAAATCGTACTCCTTTGCGGCTGAGCCGGGCGCTGCGCTGGCCGCAGGTCACCTGAAACGTCCCCGGGTCCAGCACCAGGTCGCCCCAGATGGATGCGATCGTCGCCGCCGCTCTCGCCGTTGCTCCGCCGCAGCAGCAGGCGCACGCAGGCCAGCAGCTCCGGCGTCTGGAAGGGCTTTGTCAGGTAGTAATCCGCTCCCTGATCCAGCCCCCGCACCCGGTCGCTCAGCTCGCCCCGGGCGGTGAGCATCAGCACCGGCAGGCGGCTGCCGGTGCTCCGCAGCCGCTGCAGCAGGGCAAAGCCGTCCAGCCCCGGCAGCATCGCGTCCAGCACCAGCAGATCGTAGATCCCCGATAAAGCGTTATCAAGGCCCGAGACGCCGTCGTTGCTCACGTCCACAGTGTAGCCCTCCCGGCGCAGCAGCTCCTGCAGATTCTGCGCCAGCCTTTTTTCGTCCTCCACCACAAGGATCCGCATTTCTCCGCCTCCCGCTCGTTTTTTCTTAATTGTATACCGAAAAGCCGCCGGAACAAGTCCCATTGTATAGCCGTATGGTAAGCGGCCAGGCTTTAAAAGAAAATTAAAAAAGCGATTTTTGGCCGCCCATTTTCCCGAAAACCGGGAGAGCACCTCATCCGCCCTCCCGGTTTTCGTTTTTATATGCTTTTTGGGGTCATGCGCCCAGGGTCAGCAGATCCAGCAGTGCCTGAGCCGTGGCTGCAGACACCTTGAAAATGGCGGGGACATCGTTATACATAGCAAAATAGCCGTCCTCATACGCCAGGCCAATGTAGACCGTAAAAGCTGTCAGTGCTGCCGGTGCTGGTCAGATAGTTGACAGTGACCGTGGCCGCCGGATCCGTCAGCCCGCAGATGGGCAGCGCGCCGGAGCTGGGGTTGTAGTCCACGCAGGACTCCAGCTTCACGCCCTTCGCCAAGAGAGCCGTAAGCGTTCCGTCATCCGGTCGGACACGTCCGCCCCCAGCTGCATAGCCAGCTGTCTCCCTCGCCCCGCGCCACGGTGACGTCCACTCCGCCGCCCCGGGCCTGAATATGCGTACCAGCTTGTCCGCCGTCAGGGCCGGCAGGGTGGGCATCTCCACCAGCTCATAAATATTCCGGTCCATAAGCTGCACCAGGCATCCGGCGCCACATAGATTTTGGTGGTATCTTCGTCCCGGCACATATAGTAGCCGCCGCCCTCCGCCGCCGCGCCGATCTGCAGGGACAGGCCGGTGCCGTCGTCGTTCTTGACCTCCAATGTACGGTCCGGTCCGTCCAGGTCATAGCCGGTAATGTCGCCGGGATTTTCCAGCGGTGTCAGGGCGCTCAGCGCGCTCACCTGATCCAGCAGCTGCTGCATCAGGGCCTGATTCAGCGGCAGGGTCGTGTCGTCCTTCCACTGCCACTGGTCCTTTTCATTTTTGTTAAAGCGCAGGGTGTAGGCGCTGTTTTTGTAGATCAGCTCCTGCGTGGAGGCCGTAACCAGCCCTTTGCTGTCCAAGGTGTCGGACGGTGCCTGCTTTTGCCGCAGGCGGTGCATGCCAGCAGCAGTGCCGCCGCCAGGATCGCAAATATATATCTTTTCATGGACTGTCTCCTCATTTATCGAATCGACACGATTATAGCAGATTTTTATCAAAAAAGAAACCCCCATCCGGGAAAATGCAAAAAAAGGAGCGGCCCAGGCCGCTCCTTTTGACATGATAATTATAGCAATTCTTACAGATGGGACACGAACGTGCTGTTCACCGCCACAGTGCGGCTGATTTCAGAGGACTTGATGCTGCCAAAGACGGTGCTCATGATGGTCAGTGCCTTCTTGCCGTCGATTTCCGGCTCCCGGTTGTGCTCCAGGGCGTCCACAAACTCGTCGATAACGCCGGAGCGGGTGGTGGGCTCAAAGCTGTAAGCAGTGGATGTATTGCTCATATCCCGCACCACAATGGGGGCACCGGGATCGCTGTAGATGAGCATGATGCCCTTGGTGCCGTATAGGCAGGTGGAGTTGCACTCCTTACCATACACCGTCCAGCTGGCGGCCAGGGTGCCCACGGCGCCGCCATTCATACGCAGGATGCACAGGGCGTTGTCGTCCACGCCGATGAAGTGTCCGTGGTCGTCGTGCTTATTCAAGGTCATCACCTTGGCAGTGGTTTCGATGACCGTCTGTCCGGTGAGGTATTGCAGCAGGTCCAGCTTGTGGATGCCCAGATCGCTGAGGGCGCCCATAGCGGCCTTGTCCTTATCGAAGAACCAGGCGTCCCGGTCCGGGGACCAGCCCTCAGGCCCGGCGTTGCCGATGGTAGTGCGGAAGGTGATGATGTCGCCGATGACGCCCGCCTCCAGCAGCTCCCTTGGCCCGGCGATGCACAGGGTCAACGCGCATATTGTGGCCCATCATCAGGTGCTTGCCGTTAAACTCGGCAGCGGCCACCATGGACTCGCACTCCGCCAGAGTCACGGCCATGGGCTTTTCCACCAGCACATGCTTGCCGGCGTAGAGGGCGGCGTTGGTGATCTCGGCATGGTTGCGGTTTTCCACGCACACGGACACCGCATCGATCTCCGGGTCGTTTATCAGATCGTAATCGGAATCATACACCTTCCGCCATATTTCTCCGCCATCTGGACGGCGCGGGAGTCGATCTTGTCATAGTAGCCCACCAGCTTGGCATGGGGATTGGTGGCATACTCCGGCAGGTGCCGGGTCTGGGCGATCTTACCGCAGCCAATGATACCGATCTTGACCATAGAATGCCTCCTTGTGATCCTCTCGCAGATATATTCTTAAAATGCAGATTATTTTCTATGATGGATTATACCAAAAATTTCTGCCCAAAAGCCCTTTTTATATTTTTTCCGTTTTTTGCTGCCGGACATTCTTTCCCGTCTCCTTAACAAATTGTCACTTGCTATTTTCCCCCAAAGGTTAGAATGGAACATTGCAGGGCGGCAGTTCTCCGCCCACCCATGAGAACAGGAGGATATTGCCCATGGTTTCCATCGTTGAAGTAACCACCACCGCCAGCTGCGCCAGTTTGTGGACTTCCCGAATCAATTATATAAAGATGTGCCCCAGTTCGTCCCCGCCACCTACAGCGATGATCTGGAGGATTGGGACAGGAAGAAAAACCCCGCCTTTTTCCTGCTGCGATGCCCGCTGCTGGCTGGCCATGCGCGGCTCTGAGATCGTCGGCCGCATCGGCGCCATACTCAGCCATAAATCCAATGAAAAGTGGGCACCAACCGCCTGCGCTTCACCCAGGTGGATTTCATTGACGACATAGAGGTCTCCTCCGCCCTGTTTGAAACAGTGGAGAACTGGGCCCGGGAGCTGGGCTGCTCCCTGCCGTACACGGTCCTCTGGGCTTCACGGACATGGACCGGGAGGGCACGAAGTGATGGGCCGTTAGAAAATGGGCAATCCGCCCCATGCTGGAAGAAAACGAAAGGTGCAGACCTGGCGGCACTTCCGACTTTGAGCAGCACAAAGGCGCCGCCAGCTCGCTGGATAAAGGCTGGACACGCCGTGCCTGCGCCGCCGGTGTGCGGGAGGATGTCCAGCAATAGCAGAGTCACCATCCTGATCCTGACCGCTTTTCAGGGATCAGCTTACCGGTCCTTTTGCGCCCCCAACGCACACGCCCTCTTATCATGCATCCGTAGGGGTCGGCGTCCTCGACGACCCGCTCCACCGCCCCTTTGTCGTGGCTCCCGTAGGGGCTGATGCCCACATCGGCCCGCCATCCCGCACCCCTTGTCCCCCTGCAGGGGCGACCCTCGCGGTCTTCCCGCCCCACTGCACTTCCGGCCATGCACCCGTAGGGCGGGGTGCCCACACCCCGCCGCCCAACAATGCAAGCACCCTTGTTATGCTTCCTGAGGGCGACTTTGGTACCAGTCGCAAACGCCCACATTAGCGAGGCGGGGTTTTGCCCACTGTCGTGCCAGCCGATTCCCAGCCGCTGCCGCATCCGCCAATCAAGACTTCCCCTCGAAATCTGGTCCGCTATGGCGCTTCGCCGATTTCCCCGCCCACCCGGTTTTGCTCTGCACTCTTGTAAAAATCTTGTCATTGCAGTGAGGGCGCTCTGCGCCCATGGCAACCGCACCCCCCCCTGCTTCTTCTTACATCCCGGCACATGCTATAATTTTTCCTGATAAAGAAAAGGAGGGCTTTCAAGTACTGCAGCCTAACTTTATATCTCCAATTGCCCCCCCTGCTGGTGTGCTCTCCGCCACCGGCACGGCCTGGGGCTGAGATCGCCGTGAATACCGTACCGCCATGAACCTTCATTTAATCTGACCTGGAGGTGGATGCCGCCGATGCCAGGCCGGCGTCCGCCGGCCGCGGTGTTCCACGCCCCCTTCAAACGAGCTTTTGGCCTGCCGCCATCGACCCGCTGGCCGTGGAGCGCTCCGCCATCCGGTACCGCCAGGCCCCGGCCGCCGCCGCGGACTGGGGGCTGCCCCTGATGGTGGTACAAAGTACGGGACGGTCCGTGGGTATACGTATCCGTGGAGAAATCCGTGGAGTTTTGGCGGGACTTTTTGCAGGAGGTGCCGGGGCATGACCCTGTGTCTGGAGAATGTCATGGAGCCCTCCCCTGGTCCTGGTGGATATCGTCCGGCAGCCCGATCCCCTGGTCTGCGGCTGTCTTCACGTGGGCCACGCCAATGCGTGAGCTGTCCCACCGGTGACTCAGTGGGTAAGAGAGTGCCGCCCACCCCTGCGGCACCTGCCCCGCAATAACCAGGGCGGCTGGGATGCCACCCATCCTCTGGCCTGGCACCGTCCCCATGGAGGATCCCAACTCCTGGACGGCCTGCCCCATCTGACCTACACACTGGAAACGCTGCGGCGGAGGAAAACGTCCTCTGGCTTGCTGGAAAAGGGGGGGTTTTTAACGCCATGAACTACGAAGAACTGCTCCTGCGGAGCTTTCCTCCTCCCCCGCCGACGAAGATGCCATGGCGCGCGCCGTTGCTTACGGCACTCTGGCCAAGCTGGGCAGTTCGCTGGGCCAGCTGGAGTAATCTATATCCGGCCTGTGCAGTGGCACTAAGTGGCACTCTGGTGCTTCTCCAGCCCATGGCCTCTGCCGCATCAGCATGGTATGAGCTGGCCCACCATTTTGGCGATAGAGGTGCAGGTGGTGTATTGCAGGTGGCTGCTTTGATTTGTCACATCTGCCCTAAGTGATTCTTTAAACTGTGCGCATCCCTGGCACCCGTAATTTAGCCCGCGAACCGGCTCCTGACCCGGCAGGAGGCGGCCTGCGGGCCGGATGGGCATGATAGTCTGCCGCACCGCAAGCGCTTCGAGCCCCGCGGCACAAAGTGGCCATCACCACCTCGGCGGTGCCTGTCTCCTGACGGGCGCTTCCGGTGAGCCGTCACCGGCCGGGCGGCGGTACGACTGACGCGCTCTGCGAAAAAAGGAGCGCAATACGTAACTGAACGAAGCAATGA
>VOFC01004014.1_pt1 | contig 14684 bp, 21 predicted proteins | sample 5384161 | NCBI WGS metagenome assembly VOFC01 (sample SAMN12384722, study PRJNA508395) | human gut metagenome | isolation source: healthy gut B | host: Homo sapiens | reverse complement strand
TTCATCCACAGGTATGGTCCTGACATTCACGGGATTGAAATCTGTATCATAAAGCCTTACAGGCTTCCTTGTTTCTTTGCATGGTCGAGTTCAAACTTCATGCCTTCCGTGATGTCGAAACCGAACACATACACCTCATCGCACATATCCATGAGTTCAAGACCCATTGCGATGCCTGTCATTCGCTCGTTTGGAATATTGTCATCGAGGAATGATGGGAAATAAGATGTGGTACGATTGGAACGTCACCTGACATGGCAGTGATCCTTGCGTAGCTCACTGCATTCTTTTTGTTTTCCTCGACTCTGCCCCGATAAGGGCTGCAGATAAAAATTTTCTTTTTCATAATAAAATCATCCTTTCACATTCGGCTCTCATGGCCGTGGGTTCTCGTAAATATAGTTCTACAAAGCAAAATCACGAAGGATACTGTTCATCACCTCAAGATCGTCACCCTGAAGTGTTGACTGCAGTTTCTTTAACAGTTCCTGCTGTTTTGGTTTCAGGTAATTGCGACCGACATAATATCCGTCTGCCACTTTTACACCTCCACCATATCTGCCACGAACTGTTTCGATCGGGTAAGCGAGAGACAGCTCTTCGATATCGTTTTTTATAGTCCGGACTGAAACGCCAAATTCAAATGCCAGGTTGTCGATCTTGTCCTGTCTTCTCTGACAGAGGACCTTAAGAATCGCTTCCCTGCGCTCACTTGGTGTCATGCTTTTCTTTGCCATCTCTCGCTCACCTCCTTTCTGTTCCCTTGCTTTGTGACTAAAGAATAATTTTTAAAGGTGCAGACTTTTTGCACGATTAAAAATAAATTTCAAAAATTTTTTCAGATACATCAAAACTTCATTTTTTTATGCCCAATTACTTATTCTCCTTGCCATTTCATTTATTTCGCAAAATATAATCAGGCGAATGGAGAATATATAAGGGGGACTTTTTCATCATTAACGATTTGTTATCAGCAGCATAAAAAATGATCCGCTTAACCAACCTAATAATTTCTGACCGATTTATCTTGATACAAAATTAAAAATAGCCATTCGTGTTTCATAATCTGGCGTGTATTTTTGTCCTTCTGTGTAATGTAGAAACAACTCACGGTTTCAAAAACAATCTCAAAAAAGGACAAAAAAAAATAGCCAGGGCACATTACCAAGGGAAACAAGATCGTTCTTATTTCCTCTGGTAATCTGCTCTGGCTATGTGGTAGCTGTTTTTATTCAAACGCCCCTATTGCTCAGTCAGCAAATTGTTATTCAATTATTTACAACCATCTTATAGGCATTTTTACAGGCCTTATTTTCAACGGCTGTCATCTTATCCCAGTCAACCAACAGGTATCTTCCACAATTGTGACATCCTACTGATGATTTCCCTGATGCGCTTTCGTACGCTATTACTTTTCCTTTTTTACATATGGGGCAGGAAATTACCCCTTTTACTTTTTCTGTTACCATGTTCAGGCTGCACCTCCTAGTTAAATGGCAATTCTTCCGTATTATTACGATTTAAAAAGTCTCCAATTGCTTTTCGTGCTGATTCTCTTAACTGAATATCTTTATCGTGCCTTTGTACGCATTCATAAAAATCACTCAGAGCAAAAAATATCGCACCGTCTTTTTCCAATGTGGAACACAACGGAATAATATAGTTATTACTTGGTCCATTGTCCGTTGCAGAGTATAATTCATAAACCACTTTTTCTTCATTTTCAACTGTCTCTATGCACTTGAACAGAAGAACAATATGAAGTGTATCTACAAACGCATAAAAATTTTCTTTTGTTGCTTTAAGATTTCTTTGGGAATCAAATAAGGATACATATCTATCTGTAATATTTGATGTAACTATTTTTTCTTCAACATTGCATTCCAGATCATCCCATTCAGGTAAATCTAATGGATCCTTAACCGCATCGTAGCTGGAAAATTTACTCCATGTTATTTCATGAACATCTGTTTCCAGTTTCAATTCATGCAGGAATTTCACAAGATAAAACAAATTATCATTTGATTTGCTGAAATCACCGCCAACAAGCATATCTACACTTACACCAAGTTTTTTCTGCAAGTTTCCATATTAAATCAATTCCCGGCATTGATTCATTTTCAGGCTTTGCCATTTTGGATAAATATCCAGTACTGATACCTACTGAATTTTCAAGCTCACCTATTTTTATATTTTTTTCTTTTATCAAAGTCGTTATATTGTTCATTAATCTGCTTCTGTCAAACTCCATTTTATCTACCTCCTGTTACATACTATTATACGTTATTTGAATTATATGTCAATATTTATTTGTTTTAGGACTATATTTCTTGTATCGAAATATAATTCATATATTTTATTTATTTTCCTATTTTTCATGGTTTGTAGAATTATATTCGTCAACCCCTTGGTTGACACATTATTTATAATAGAAGCACCCCTTTTCGAGGTGCTTATGCTTACAGTGAGATAACACTACTCGGATAACCAATTGTAAAAAGAGTTTTCTGTTTAACTGGTGACTTTGCAAAATCAAATCCCAGCTGTTTAATTCTAATCTTTGCTGACTCTGATGATACATTAAAGATTTCTGCCACTTCTGTTGCCAGCATTTCCAACTCAAATCCCGGAAACTCTTCTCTGAGTCTTTTTCTTAATTCTTTATCACCACAGACCTGTCTCATTGCAGTTCTCGGCATAAGGATCGCTGCACTGAAATATTTAGCCTGATGTTCAAGCCAGTCATGATCTGAACATAACTGCTTGCGTCCATTGCTCTGCGCTGCTTCCCCGCCTTCTATGTCTGTTTTTCTACAGGCAGTTGATGTCTGTTCCAGATTATCGAACAGGAACAACTGATTTGGATCTCTGTAAAAATACGACTGCTGATAAATCCAGTGTCCTGATTCGTGCCCCATCGTTGAACGGAAGCGGTGCTCGTCCGTCAGCAATGTGTTATCGATCATGACCGTTCCCCTTCCGGCAAATATATATTCTGCACGTTTTGCCTCTGCATCATATACCGGAACCTTGTTGCTGTCATTGAAGACCATTCTTCCAAGAATGAGTCCGCAATGAGTCAGATTATTATACTCTGGTGTCAATCCCAGATAGAACTCTGCGAATTCCTCAATGTTAACTTCTTTAGGATTGTTCAGTACATCCGGATCAAAATCTCGGATGAACATTTCTGCATCTGATTCAATATCCTCATGGGATAAAATGGGAACACCATTACTTCTGCATCTAAACTGTGGTTCATACATAGGCTGCTACTACCCCTTTCGAGCTCTTAATTCGTCAAGAAGTACCTGCCACTCTGCCTCCCCTGCTCCTGTTTCTTTAGATAATCTCAGTGCCTCAAGCACATAAGGATTTGATGCATAATCGACACAATCCTGTGGTATTAACACATCATTCGATGTTCTTGCTTCCGCTGCCATATCATAAAGTGTATAAGTCTGGGTTTCAGATAACATGAGGAATTTTGCCAGTTTCTCAATTCTCTCATTTGTCAGGGTACTTTTTTTTCTACCCTTCTCCACTTCACTTAGGAATTGTGGAGATACTTCGATTGCTTTTGCTGTTTCTCTTAGTGATTTTCTTTTCTCTTTTCGTATCGTTTCAATATACTTTCCAAAACTTACCTTTTCGTTCTCATTCATAGTATTCAACCGCACTTTCTAATTAATTTTAATATTCATTCTTATACATTGGTTTTCTTTACACTTTACTTGATTTAATGTGCGTCATCCATATTAATTATAATAATTTGGTAAGCTACATTTGGCATTGTAGAATGCTGTGTCAACTGTCAACTGAACGGTTGACACTATTAATATATCAAAAGGGGGCATTACTGTCAACCCCCTTCTGCGAATTTACATTTCAATGCCAGTAATCGTATGGAGAGTTAGCTTTTTTCTGAACTTTTTCTCCAGGCAGCGTTGCTTCTGCCTGTTCTCTTGTTGGAAAAATTCTGCCTTCTCTTAACTGGATGCCACCGCCTTCATCAAATCGTAATATGTAAAAATCACCGCTTCTTCTGACCACGGTTGCCTTACGGATTATACGGTTGCTCTCAATGAAGAAAACTTCTGTACCTGTTTCGTATGTCATATTAAACGTGCCTCCTGCGATATAAGTTCGACCAAGGGAAATAGTCTGCCAAACACCATATCTCTGTAGACTGTTCAACACTCCTAATGTAGCGATGAGATAATTATACGAACATACGTTTGTTTTGTCAATAGAGACTTCGTGACAAAACCTACATTAGTTCTTTTTTCAAACGATTAACGAGCAATTTTTCTCTCTCAGTAAAAAATTCTTCGAAATTGGTAAACGCCAGACTAACATCCGGAATATAATTCTTTTCTTTATAATCCTTTAACTTAGAGCTGTCCTTATAATTGTCTGCAAGCCACACATCAAAGTCGGAATCATTTTTTTCCTTATTCTGTGTACCGTCCAATAATTGTAAATTACCAAGATAATTTACATTATTCATATAAAACTCCATTGCGTCAGAAGCAACTCCTTTTTTTCTTAAGACGTCTCTCTGTAAATTGACTTTTTGGATAAATATGATCAATATGAAATACATTTTTCAAATCTGCCCAAGGATACAATACCGATAAAACCACCAATGCATCACTGCTGCCATATTTTGTCCACAACAAATTCTCAATAGTATCATCTGTAAATTTAATATCTCTGTTTGTTCCTTTGAATCTGTCAATAATCTCTTCCAATGGAAAAGCACCACTTCTGATGATAATCACGAAGGAATTCATAAAATTTAAATTCTGATACTTTCTCACGCGGCACTTTCCAAAACAAAAATGCATTTATTGGATAGTCCCGCATTAAACTATCAAATAACTTTTCTATCTGCCCTGTACTCCAAACAAATTCTCTTTGAATGGATGGCAACAAGTATTTTTTGAATCAATATCCTTTATTACACTCTCTATCGTTAGTGCAGTCTGATATGCCAATGCCATCTCCTCCTGTTCTTTACAAAAAAGAGAGACTTAACTAATACTCTAGTATAGTCCCCCTTTTGATTTTAATTATGCTGTTCTCCCTTTTCATAAGCTTCAAGCATTGCCTTAGCAATAGCTTCTATTACAGGTACTGCCACACTATTACCCATTTGCTTTTTTGCTTGAATTTCTGATTGATCCATAATAAAACCGTCTGGAAATCCCTGTAATTTTCTGCATTCGTCTACCGACAATCTTCTGCCTATATCCCATAACTTAGGCTCACGTGCAACAATAATTGCTGGTGCTACGCTATCCAATGAGCAATAGTATGCTTCTTGAATTTGGGTTTTTGCGGGATCACCTATATGAAATCTTAATGTTTTATCAGGTTTCAAATATGAATATACGCCATATTTTCCTTTTTTCGTATTCGGATCATATTTGGAATTATCATGTTGTACCCTAATTTCATCTGATTCAAAATGATGGCGTATTCTACTCATTTCAAAATCTGACAACTTTAACTTTGGATCATCCAAATTAACATCAACGATGTCTCTTAATGTTGTAGTATTATTAGTCCCTTTCGGAAAATTGAAATCAATATTTTTATCAAAACCAACACAATACCATCTTTCTCTTTTTTGAGGTACTCCAAACTCATGGCTATCCAGTACTTTCCAATATACGGTATACCCTGCATCCTCGAGCGAATTGATGATTATGTTCATTGTTTTGCCTTTTTGATGTGATTTAAGTCCCTTTACGTTTTCAAGTAAAAACATTTTGGGTCTCTTCGCCTTTATAATACGCAAAATATCAAAAAATAGTGTTCCTCTCGTTTTATCCTCAAATCCCTCTAATTTTCCCGCATAGCTAAAAAGGCTGACACGGAAATCCTGCACATAGAATATCAAAATCCGGTATCTCATCTGTACTAATTTTCGTGATATCTCCAGCTGGCAACATACCATAATTTTTTTCATATACTTTTTGGCAATGTGGCTCAATTTCCGAAGCGAACACGCATTCGTTTCCATATTTTTCAAATGCTAAATGAAATCCACCAACACCTGCGAATAAATCAATAAAACGATAATGATAATTGTGCGGCTTTCTATTATCTATTTCAGCTGTCACTAAATCTACAACTTTCGTTGAAAAGGAGTTACCCTTTCCATAGGTATTAATATCCTCATATACATCTGTATTTAAGTATATTTTATAATCTTTTTTTTTTCTTACGACTCGGAGCTAGTGGTGTTCTTCCTGCTCCGACACGCGCACCACCTTGAGGCATGCGTAATTACCTCCTTGCAAATAAATTCCAAGGATAATTATACATGATTTTCTTGATTTTACAACCCCTTAAATTCAAATTTATTTAGAATAATATAATAAGTACTCTTTTATAGCATTACACAATTTTCTATGCCTTACGGATATTTTTTTCGCGCAAATTGATGGAGAATAGAACAAATCTAAAATCTTGGTTTCCATCAATCATAACATTTATAGGCTTATAATCATCTCCCGCTGGATAGATCAATCCACCTAAATTTGTTTTCATCTTGTCGCAATAAAATGTTAATTGATACATATCTGCAGAATGCAATATTTCTCCTATATCGTCTCTGTCTATATCAAAAAACTTATTTTTAGCATCAAGTACTGCCTTTGCGGAATTTGTTAACGGATCATAGTCAACCAATATGTCAGGTACATATGATTTGTATCCTTTTCTTTTTCCATCATCCAACACAGCAATTTGCTTAGGCGTATCCCATTTCGTAATGTACGAATTTAAGCCTTTTGTTAAAACTTTTCTAACATACTTTTCAAAAATATCATTAGAATTATGTAAAAAAGCATACCACGAAATACTTCCATGCGTAAATTTCATTTTCATGTCTCGCAATATTTTTATAGCAAATTCTAATACTAATGGATAATGCGGATTGATGAAAAAAAAAAAGCTTCCGATATATTTTCCAGAACATCCAAATTTCCTGCAAACACATCTACTCCTTCAAACGACTGTAACAACATTTGATATTGTTTTCTAATGCTTACTCTACTTTCAGATCGTAATACTTTAATTATTGCACTTTTAATTATCTGATTAGCTGGTACGTTTAGTGAATACAAATCATTCATATATGCCACACCTCTTATTGGAATATACGCTGGATGATATTCACTTAAAACCAAAGGACCTGTTATTTCATTACCGTATTTCTTTTCTGAAGTAAAACCTCCGGTCAAACCAAAATCAACTAACTTCACACACTCATAATAAAACTGTGATGTTATAGCTGCAATTCCAAATGATTGGTTATCTCCGAATCCACTGGATAAATAATTTTCGTCAAAATTATTTAGAGATTCAAAAAGTAGCATTTCAAACAGTGTCTCCAAAGTAAAAACCGGATTGCGTGGCTTTATTTCTATATTCACTTCACCAACCTGTAATGATCCTACGGTATAATCCGCAAAGCTTACAGTATGGTCTTTTATCTTTATAGGTAATGTAGAGTCTTCTGCCAGCATTTTATTTATTGCTGATGCTAATTCGTCATCAACTGGTAGCTCTGTATTTTCTCGTATAACAATTGTTCTCGTTCTATGCAATCTCCATAAAAGATTTCAATGCATCGACAAAATCTTCACTGTCCAATTGTGCAGATAATTTGTTTCCAACAACATCTTCAACCATATCATAATTGTTTGAACAATAATCTTCTATCATTGGCAAAATTTTATAATTATACAGAATTCTAAACTCTTCAAAATCCCAAACATACTTATCGTCTTGTTTTATATGGTCACTTAAGAAAAAAACTGCATGTCCTACTGCTAGATCTCTATTTCCTGTTGCTCTAATCAGTCTAGTATTAAGTTTTGTTAAGAAATCACATAAAGAGATAAAATTCACAGATGGGCATAAATCAATCAACAAGTTTGGATTTGGCAAACAATATACATACATAAACCTTCTTTTTATTGCATAGTCAATCGTTCCAAGAGTCCTGTCCGTTGTGTTTAGCGTTGCAATAATATCTATGTTTTTAGGTAATGCTATTCTTTTTGTTGTTTTATCCATCTCAATATCAACAGACTGATTCCGGTCAAGACATTGAATAACTTCGCCCAATACCTGACTGACATTGGCTCGATTAAATTCATCGATTATAATTAAATATTTCTTATCTTGACTAAATGTGCTTTCATTTAAAAGTTGCAGAATAACACCCTCTTTAAATTTAACTTCTGTTCCGTCTACAACATATCCACCCACAAAATTCTGGTATGTATATTGTGGATGAAACTGCACATGTATTACTTCATCGTACTCCTTTGCAATTTCACTTGCAAAATAAGACTTTGAAGTTCCTGGAGGACCTGCAAGCATTAATTGATGATACTGATTCAATAAACTTCTTATCAAATCTACTGAAACTTCCTGTGTCATTGATGGTTTAACGTCAAATTCATATTTTTCCATGACATAAGAACTAATCGAGTCTGTCAATTTTGCGGTTTCCCATTCTCCATTTGGTGCTTGCCCAATAAGAGAGCGTATATGTGCTGCATCATGAATTGAATCTGAAAACTCCAGTTCAAAATCTTGTTTTGAATTAAATAATTCACTTTTTTCTTCTACTTCAATTTTGTATGTTCTAATAAACTCATCTATCAATTCTTGTGCAGTAATTTTCTGTTCAAAACATGTATCGGTTTGACCAGACTGCCATAGCAAAAATGCTAATAGTCTTTGAATCAAGCGCTGTTGTTTTTAACCACCCAAGATAATCATATTTAAATTTTATTTTTATTTCAGCAGCATGGGTATCCATATCAATAAAATTTCTCCACTGCATACCACCACCGCAAATATTATTTTTCAGTCTTGCGCCAACCCAGTTTTTTAAAGGTTCTGAGATGGGCTGCACTGGCCATGACTTCATTGTAAAAGGGTTTAAAAAGCCATACTTTTTAGGCTGTTTCTCAGTTGGTGCAAATAATGAACTAATACGTGATGCATAATAGAATCCCTTCTTTTCTGAAAAGTTAGGTGTCTCGTAACTAATACGATTTATGCCGCACGCTTTTAAAATCAAAAAATAAAACATTGCATTTGCGCCCTGATCTTCCAGCTCTACAGACGTTAAGGCATTATATGCTTTTTCAATAGTTTCCGTACTTAAATAAAACATAGAGTCATCTCCTCCAAATTAATATCTATATTATATGCACTATGGGGCAAACATGATTGACAAAACTTTTCATAAAAATTGCCAAAAGCTCCTACTGTTAATGTAATTATTACCATCAATCAGACCCGCATCTATTCAGTTCCCTAGGTTTTTATTATAACATCTGCATAACAGAGCGTCAATCAGACCATTATGTCCATATTTCGTTTGCTTTAGTTATAATCAAACGCCCATCCTCGCACTTCACCTCAATCTGCTCTCCGATGTCAAATCCCAACTCCGACAGCCACTGCCCTTTAAGTACAATGCTCGGTGTCCGCTTATACTGGTATCCGCTTGCTTCATAAACCTTCATTTCTCTATATTTTTTATATGCCATAGGCTTCTTCTCCTTTTGCTGATTTATTAGACTTTTGCAGTAAGATTAACTTACGCTGAATGATTGCTTCTTTTGCCAATTTATACATTTTTTGAGATACCCCCTTGAACAAGGGAAACGACAACGGGGAATAATTTCCTCGTCTAAGCACAGTTTTAGAATGTAAATTATAGCGATATGTAGAGGCAGAAACGCCCAGTTTATGCGGATTTCAGGCACTAGGGGGATATCCAACTTTAGAGTCTTAACACCGGAAATTGCAAGCAGATGTCCTAATCCGTTCTTCTGATACAATTTTTTTCATCTCCGGATCAAGTCCGCTCTTTTCTCCCAACAAGATTGCTGAAAGCATCGCGCCATGTGTTTTTCCCATCCGGCTCACAATCTTCCAGTTCCAGTAATTTTTCAGCCGGTCCAGCTGATTCCGTATGCTATTCCATCGTGATACAATCCAGTTCTTGTCTTTTTCAGACAAAACTATCTCAACCTGTTCTGTCTTTGTTAAAACCCCAACATGGATTCCCTGTTTTTGATAATAACTTTTTTGGTTAAAATTACCCGGATTCCTTGGCGGATGAAATGACTGTTTTGTCCCCCACACATTCAGCTTCTGTCCTATTTTCATTCTGATTTCTTTACCGGATTTATTATTTTTTATTGTTACAAGGATTTTCTTTTCTTTGATTATCTGATTCTTACTCTTTTGATCTGTACAAGAAACAACCGCATCTTTCAGATAAATTGCAGTTGATTGTGATTTATTTTCAATTCTATAAACCGTGCCCTCGCAAATCACATCTTTCTCATCCGAAATCAATGTTTCTGCAAGGGACGGTTTCTGATCTTTTGTATTCTGTAAAAAACTCACTCTTACAAGCTGTATGGCAAGCAGTATAAGACATACCATACAGAGCGGGCGTTTTCTCATTCTTTGTTATCTGCTGCTATCCAGTCCTGCTCTTCATTCAATGGCTGTGACAAGTCCACCTTCTCCATGTATTTTGCATTCGATTCACCATTGATCGTAATCTGTACCTGCCTTACTCCTGCTCCCTCTACAAGAGAATCCACAATAGAATAAATCGTGATCTCAGGCAGTACATCATACGCACTGATCAGAAATGTGCTGTCAAAATTCACATAACAGATTCCATCCTTTGTCGTTACACTCAACAGATTAGCCGCCGGATTGATCGTTGGATATGCCCCCTCCTCAGATGGACCTTGCATCAGCTTTTCTACAATCAGCTTTTCTTTCAAGACATTACTGCTGTAATGAACATCAACCTCTTGCTTGACCAGTTTGGATCCATTCTGATCTGCAAAATACAATGTCAGTGTATCCGTTTGATAAGAACTTAACGAGGATCCTGTTGCATCAACAATATCATCCGCATTCATTAAGCCAACATCATTTCCCTCATTATCTTTGAGCGGTTCCCCTTCCACACGGACAGATACTGCATCAATTCCATCAATCTGAAGCAGTGACTGCACAATTGCTGCCCGCATCAGTTTCTCATCTAAGGATTTCACTTCATAATATTCTTCGCTGAAATTAATCTCAAGGATACTGCCCTTTAAAAGCACAGTCGAGCAATTTCACCTGTTCCGGAATTGCCTGTGTATATTCAATTTCATTCGTTGGTTTCTTCATCTCATCGATTACAGATTCCGCCTTTTTTATCGCAGAATTGCCGCTGATCTTAGCTGCAACCTTTACAAGTCCTGTCTTATCTGTATTCATACAGTAAATGTAAGATTCGCCTTCCTTTACTCCATAACGATCCCCACACGCAGTTACTGCGAGAAAAGAATCAGAATAAGCAACACTGCGATCCCTTTTCTTTTTTTTCATAACTTTTCTCCTAAGAAGCTGTATAGATCAATGGAATTCTCACAGTAAATGTTGTTCCTTCGCCTTCTTCACTGAATACTTTGATCGCACCTCTATGTGCAATCACAGCATTTCGCGCAATTGCAAGTCCAAGTCCTGTTCCTCCGATTTCTCTGGAATGAGATTTATCCACACGGAAGAAACGTTCAAAAACATGCGCCTGATCCTCTTTCGGAATTCCAATTCCTGAATCTTCTACTTTTACATAGAAAAATTTGTGGTCTGCATTCAATGATACATGAACCCATCCATTATCATGATTATACTTTACTGCATTTTCTACCAGATTGGAAATCGCAAGTGACAGCTTTGTCTCATCAATCTCCGCCGTAACCGGACGAAAGCTCTCCATTACGATCTCCACATTCTTTTTCTCTGCAATTGGTTTTAATCTCTTTAAAATCTGTTCCAGAAGTTCATTGATATTCATGGACTCAATATTCAGTGTCTGCCCTTTCTTGTCCATCTTTACAAGTGATAAAAGATCTGTAATGATCTTATTCTCACGGTCAATCTCTTTTTGCAATATCACCCATGAATTCCTGATACATCTCAACCGGAAGGTTCTCCTGCTCCAGAAGTGAATCGGCCAGTACTTTCATCGATGTCATCGGGGTCTTCAGTTCGTGAGATACATTGGATACAAATTCTTCCCTGGAATCATCCAAAAGCTTCAGCCTTCCCATCATCTTATTAATTGCTTCACTGATACTTTTCGTTTCTGTAAATGTATCCACATGCAAAACATCGTCGCTATACCCTGCACTTACATTCTCGATCGTAGCTGCAATCTGATGCAGCGGACGTACTACACGATCTGCTGCAAACACTGCAACAATCGTCAGAAAAATCATCACAAGACCAATAATCACGCTCCCCTGTGTATATAATACATCCAGAGAATCCTCAATACTATCAGTTGAAACACTTGCCAGCATTACACCGCGAATCTGATCATCTCCGGGTATTGCAATCGGTGCAGTCACCTCGATATAATGATTCTTCTTATCATAATTATTCGTGCTCGTCCCCTTCATACAGCGCACTACACTTTCAGATACATCCAGCTTTCCCTCATCCGACTGTAAGTATCCTTGACTACCCCCAGCTGATCGTCAATTACCATAACTCTTCCGTTATAAATGTTAGTCAGCTGATTCAGGCTGTCATTGACCACCTCTTGTGAGGTGTCCTCAAAATAATGGCTCGCACTGATCTGATTCGTTAAAATTGTACATTGATTCTGAATTTCTGCTGTTCGAAGTGACACAGCACGTGACTCATAGACTTTTTACGATTCCAAATAGTGCTACTACGCTGGGCACAAGCCCGGCAAGAAGCACCATAATAAAAATTCGGAATCTAAGATTGTTAAAGATCTTTTTCTTAAATGAAAATGTATTCTTACCCCTGGAAATAATAACCCACTCCCCACTTCGTATGTACATATTTCGGTTCACTTGGATTCATCTCGATCTTTTCTCTCAGGCGACGGATATGCACATCAACCGTTCTTGCATCTCCCGGATAATCATATCCCCAGATAAGATTCAGAAGATTTTCCCTGCTGTAGACCTTGTTCGGATTCATCGCCAGCAGCTCAAGTACATCAAATTCTTTCGCTGTCAGATTGATCTCACGTTCCCCGATGAAAACACGGCGGCCTTCGCAATCAATCTTCATATTCCCTTTCACAAGCACCGGACTGCCGGCCGGCTCTTCCCTTGCGTTTCGCTGTTCTGCGGATGATGGCTTTGATCCTTGCCTTGACCTCAAGAATATTGAACGGCTTTGTAATATAGTCATCTGCTCCATATTCAAGTCCCAGGATCTTGTCCATATCTTCACTCTTTGCAGTCAGCATAACCACCGGCATATCAGAAAACTCCCGGATCTGCTGGCATACCTGAAATCCATCCAGTTTCGGAAGCATCACATCCAGCAGAACCAGATCATACTCACATCTTCTCGCATATTCTAATGCTTCTTCTCCATCATAAGCGCAATCCACTTCCATGCCATCCTGCTCTAAACTGAACCGGATTCCTTTTACGATCAGTTTTTCATCATCCACAACTAATATCTTCTTGCTCATACTCCTCTTTCTGGCCGTTCTTCTGCCTGCCCGCTCCTATACCGTAATATCGTCTTTTATCTTATTAAATACACCATCCTTGATTCCCTCGATCTTCTTGAGATCTTCTATACTCTGAAAGTTTCCATGCTCCTGTCTGTACTTCAGAATACTCTCTGCCTTTGATGCTCCGATTCCACTCAAGGTCATCAATTCTTCTTTTGCGGCTGTATTTATATTAATTTTATCACTGACTGATCCACCTGCATTTCCATTCGGATCTGCCCACTGACCGGAAACAGATTGTGCTGACTCCTCTGCTTCTTCCTGCGTTGGCACATAGATCCGCTCTCCATCACTCAAAGCTTCTGCCTGATTGATCCAATCTGCGGCAGCATCTTCTGTCATTCCACCGGCCGCTTCCAATGCTTCGTAAATCCGTGCATCTGTCCTCAGTTCGTACACCCCGGAGCATTCACAGCTCCACATACATGAACATATAACGTCTCCGGCATTCCTTCTTCTGCATCTGTGCCACCCTGAGATCCTTTTTTTTCTGACTCTGTTTTGGAATTTGAGGAATTCTTTCCTACATCAGATTCTCCCTCCAGTGTGAACTCTTCAAGTTCTTCCGCTGCGTCATGCTTCTCTGCACAGCCACACAATCCCATGGTCAAAAAGCCAAAGTTAAAGTCAATACAATTCCTTTTAGCATCTGCCCTTTACGGCATCTGCATATTTTCTTCCATCCGTTCTTCATCCTATTCTATTGCCTCACTGTTCTCAGACAGTCAGACTTCCCCTTAAAACCGGACATAAATATTGTAACGAATTTTTCTCAAAAATACAATAGACAATTTAACGCTTTGTTACAGACTTGTTACAATACCCGCAAAACTTTCTATTTCCATTGGAAAAGAACAATTCCACCGGCTGCGATCAACAATCCAATCAGTTTTCTCCATGAAAATGGTTCTTTTCCATTCCGAACATTCCGGATAGTGAGATCAGATAAGCAACCGCCAGCTGGGAAACAACAATGAAAAGTGCTGATCTTGCAGGTCCCAGGGCATCCACACTTTTAATGACAGTCCATGTGATCCCTGCTCCGATCACACCTCCCAGC
>VOFC01005809.1_pt1 | contig 14685 bp, 24 predicted proteins | sample 5384161 | NCBI WGS metagenome assembly VOFC01 (sample SAMN12384722, study PRJNA508395) | human gut metagenome | isolation source: healthy gut B | host: Homo sapiens | reverse complement strand
AGGTCGTCGCACTGCTCCAGGGCGTTGAACAGGTTGAGCCCCGCCCCAGGAGCGGCAGGAGCCCTTGCCCCGGTTGTCCTCGTCCAGACAGATCATGAAGGCGGGGAACAGAGAACCGCTCTGCCAATCCGGGAGGCCACGATGCCCACCACCCCCTGGTGCCACTGGCTGCCCGCCAGCACGATGGCGTCCTTGGCCAGTTCCGGGTGTTCCTCCAGCAAGGACAGGCACTGGGCAAAAATATCTGTTCGATGAGCTGACGCTCCCGGTTCAGATCACAGAGGGTCTGGGCCAGAGCGGCCCCCTCCTGACTGTCCTGGGTCAGCAGCAGCTGGGCCGCCACCTGGGGACAGCCCATCCGTCCTGCGGCATTGATTCTGGGGCCAGAGAGAAGCCGATGGAAGTGGAGGTGATCAGCTTACCCTCCATGCCGCACTCCCGGATCAGCATTTGTAGTCCGGGCCGGTGGGTGTCCGCCAGGGCCGAAGGCCCAGGGGACAATGGCCCGGTTTTCATCGGTGAGACTCATCACATCCGCCACCGTACCGATGGCCGCCAGGTCGGCGTATTCCGCCAGCACCTGGGAGCGGTACTCCGGGGCGTCAAAGCCAATACCAGTTTCAGAGCAACGCCAACACCGGCCAGTTGTTTGAAGGGATAGGGGCAGTCGGACCGGTGGGGATTGACCACCGCCACCGCCTGGGGCAGCTCCTCCTGCACTCGTGGTGGTCGGTGATAATCACATCCATGCCGATGCCCCGGGCAAAGTCGGCCTCCTTCAGGTTGGTAATGCCGCAGTCCACGCTGATCAGCAGCCGGGCCCCTTAAAGGCGCAGCCGTGTGATGGCGTCGGTGTTGAGGGAGTACCCTCCGTGAGCCGGTCGGGGATATAGGGGATGACGGTGGCTCCCGATCCTTCAGATAGGAAGTGAGCAGACAGGTGGCGGTGATGCCATCCACATCGTAGTCCCCAAAGACCGCGATGGTCTCCCCGGACGCCAGGGCCCGGTGAATGCGCTCCACCGCCGCGTCCATATCCCGGAGCAGCATGGGGTCGTGGAGCAGCCCCGGCCCCGCCGCCAGGAAAGACGCCGCATCCTCCCGGGAGCGGATGCCCCGGACCGACAGCGCCAGCGCCGCCAGAGGGTGACTCCGCCGGACAAAAGCGCCTGCTCAGCCGCTTCTTCCTGGGGGCGGATTCCATAATTCGTATTTCATTCTTGCAAACCTCGGTGCCGTTTTCAAAATTACGGCATTATAGAATATATTGAATCAATTATAGCAAAAACACCTATGGAATACAAAGGCTTTCCCCCTTGGAAAATGGTGCGCAAACGGGTTTGTATTGACGGGAAAAGTATGCTAGAATAGCCCGGTACAAGGCAGGTGTATTTTCCATGAAAGAACAGAAAACCAATGTGATGCGGGTGCTGGATCAGAAGAAGATCCCCCTATGAGGCCAAGCACTATCCCCACGGGGATGAGGCGGTGGACGGCATCACTGTGGCCCAGTCCTTGGGCCAGGATCCGGCCAGCGTGTTCAAGACCCTGGTGACCCGGGGGAGTAAGGGCGGATATTATGTGTTTGTCATCCCGGTGGCGGAGGAGCTGGACCTGAAAAAAGGCCGCCAAGGCGGTGGGAGAAGAAGCGTGGCCATGCTCCATGTGAAAGAGCTGCTCCCCCTGACCGGCTATGTTCGGGGCGGCTGCTCTCCGGTGGGGATGAAAAAGCAGTTCCCACGGTGTTCCACGCCTCGGCGCTGGATCAAAAGCGCCATCGCCGTCTCCGCCGGCAAGATCGGCGACCAGGTGGTGGTGGCCCCCAGGCTTTGGCAAAACTGATCCGGGGAGCTTTGCCGACCTGGTGATGGGCAGGATGAGGAATGACCGCACTTTTTAGGACTTGAAATAAGTTGACACAATAAGGAGTTATGTAATAATGCAGGAATTGGCACAGCTGTTGGCCCAGGAACTGGGTCAGCCGGTAAAATACGTTGAGAATGTCATCAACCTGATCGATGAGGGCAATACCATTCCCTTTATTGCCCGCTATCGTAAAGGAGCTCCACAGGGCCATGGATGACACCACCCTGCGCACCCTGTCAGAGCGGCTGACCTATCTGCGCAATCTGGGACAGCGGAAGGAGGAGGTCAAGAAGGCAATTTCCGAGCAGGAAAAACTCACCGAAAAAGAGCTTTCTAAGGCCATTGACGAGGCCCGGATTCTCCCGGAGGTGGAGGACCTCTATCGCCCCTACAAGCAAAGCGCCGCACCCGGGCAACCATGGCCAAGGAGAAGGGGCTGGAGCCCCCTGGCAGTAAAACTCTATCTCCAGGTCAAGACCGCCCAGCCCCCGGAGGTGCTGGCCGGGATGGGCCATCGGCAATGGCACCGCCGGGCATGAAACCGAGGAGTTTGCCGCCGCCGTAATCCGTGAACTGGCCGAGGAAAAGGGGCTGCACCTGCAATATATGGTCGTCAGTGAAGCCGGTGCTTCGGTGTATTCGGCGTCCAAGCTGGCGGCGGAGGAGTTCCCGCAGTATGATGTCAACCTGCGCAGCGCGGTGTCCATTGCGCGCCGCTTGCAGGACCCGCTGGCCGAACTGGTTAAAATCGACCCCAAGGCCGTGGGCGTGGGCCAGTACCAGCATGATATGCCCCAGAAGCGCCTGAACGAAACGCTGGACGGTGTGGTGGAAGACTGTGTGAACAGCGTTGGCGTGGATCTGAACACGGCGTCCGCCCCGCTGCTGGCCCGTGTGGCCGGCATTACCAACGCTACCGCTAAAAATATTGTGGCTTGGCGTGAGGAGGAGGGCGCGTTTACCTCCCGTGCGCAGCTGAAAAAGGTCAAGGGCCTTGGCCCCAAGGCATTTGAACAGTGCGCAGGCTTTTTGCGCCTGCCGGGTGCCAAGAACCCGCTGGATGCAACCGCCGTCCACCCCGAAAGCTACCCCGCCGCCAAGGGCCTGCTGGAAGCCTGCGGCTGTGACGCCAAAGAGATCGGCACGGACGCGATGCAGAGCCTGCCGGTACGGGTGAAGAGCCGAGGCACCAAAGCCCTGTGCGAAGCACTTGGCGTGGGCGAACCCACCCTGATGGATATTGTGTCCGAGCTGTGCAAGCCGGGGCGCGATGTGCGCGACAGCCTGCCCAAACCCCTGCTGCGCAGCGATGTGATGGACCGCCGCGATGCCGATGACCGCCATGGCCACAATGACGATATTGCCGTTTCTGGCCATCACCATGGCCACCGACATCAGCAGAAAGCCCACAGCCAGGGTATAGCAGGACTTTTTGGTGCCGATCTTGTCATCCAGCCAGCCCCAGAAGTAGCTCAGAGGAATGCCCACCAGGGCGGAAATCGTCATCAGATTCAATACGGTGTTCTGGTTGACGCCGATCTGAATGAAGTGGGGAACAGCAGGGGCATGACACAGTTGGACACCAGCATCATCAGTCCGAAGGCCAGCATGATGAACCAGGCCTCCTTACAGCCCAGCAACTGTTTCAGGCTCCAGTTGGCGGTGGCGCCGGTCTCGCTCACCACCTCCGGGGCTTCGGGGGTTGTCGGCGTGAAGACCCACATCTTCCGGCAGGTAAGGCACAAAGAGGAAGGCCAGGATGCCAAAGACCAGGATTGCCGCGCCAAAGACCACAAAGATCATCTGGAAAGGGATGCCATGGGTCAACAGGCGCTGAATGACGGGCACACAGACGGCGGTGGAGAAGGGGGCACCAATGGTGACAAAGCCCAGCATCCGGCCCCGGGTGGAGACGAACCAGTTGGTAATGATGGCGGTGCCCAACACCAGCATGGCCGCGGCGGTGATGTTGATGACCACCAGACAGGCGAAATACAGCGGATAACTGGACTCGGAGAAGGCCAGCCCCATGGTGGCCAGGCCTGTCAGCAGAATCAAAGCCAGCAGCATGCCCCGGCCTCTGTGCCGGATGAGCCAGCTGCCGATCAGAAAGGTGGTGACGATGGAAATGTAGCCGCCCAGAGTGATGGGGAGGCTGACCTGGGTGGCGGCCCAGCCGGTGAAGTGGGCTATAAAGATATTGGTACCATCCACCAACAGGAAGGTCTGCAGGAAAAACAACAGGAATACGGTGATGGCAATGGCTATTTTGCAGAGCTGATAATTTGCAACTTTTTGTTTCATGATGAATTTCCCTCCCTGGCGTGGTCAGTTCAGCTGTTGCCGCAGGAACAGTTCAATCTCTTCAAAAGGCCACCATGGCCTCGGGATAATCCCAGAGATCCAGCGGATAGGTGTGGATCATATCCTTGCCCACATGCAGGCGGATGTCCACCCCGGCTTTGGCGGCGGCGTTGGTAAGGTCAGTGCGTCCTTCAGCAGCACCTCGGCGCCGCCGGCGCTGAAAAGACCGGGGATAGCCGCTCAGATCTCCAAAGGCGGGGGAGATCAACGGGTCAGATTTGTCCGCCCCGGGGGGCGTAGACATTCAACACCTGATCGCTGTCGTCCAAGCCCTCCAGTACAGTGCCTTCCGCCGGGGTGACGGCGTCAGTCACCAGGGACATGGCGATGATGGCCTTGGGCATGGGGATGCCGGCGGCCTTTGCCTGGTAGGGATCCCCAGAGAAAGGGTGGCGCCGGCAGATTCCCCGCAGACCACAATCCGGTCGGGGAGTAACCCAAATCCAGCAGTGCCCGATAGCCCGCAAAGGCATCCTGGGGGGCAGCGGGGAAGGTGTGTTCCGGTGCCAGCCGGTAGTCGGCGGAAAAAGCAGGTGATCCTCAGCCGATGACTCAGCTCCATCAGGAAGGGCAGCGGGATGCCGGAGGAACCCAGCGTAAAACCGCCGCCGTGGATGTAGTACAGCAAATCGCCGGTGGCTGCGGCAGGACGGACCCACTTGCCGGAAATGGTGCCTGCGCTGCCCGGAGCCCAGGTCACATTGTCGTAATGCCGCAGCTCTGAAACCACGGCGGCATCCATTTCTGCCCGCAGTTCCGGCAGAGATTTGCCCTCAAAGGTGGTGCGCTCCCAAATGCTGCCTCGACGGGCGGAGAATTCTTGACTTGGCATGGAAATGACTCCTTTCTGTGGGAAACGTTAAATTGCCTTCTTTTGCTATCCTAGCACCAGATTTTTTGTGCACAAACATCAAAAAACTTGCGAATACAAGTAAATGCTTGTATGATAAAGAAAAGAGGTGAGAGTGTGAACTTCAGAAGCTTTAAATACTTCCTGACGGTCTGCGAGATGGGCACCATCAATGCCGCGGCCAGAAAGCTGTATATTTCCCAGCAGTCCCTGAGCCAGCACATCAAGAAGATGGAGACTGAGGTGGGGGCTCAGCTGTTCCACCGGGACAACCCGCTGGTGCTGACGGAGGCGGGGAAGTGCGTCTACCGGGCGGCCAAGACCGTGATGGAGACCCTGGACCGGATGGAACAGGAGGTGGCCGACTGCAGCGGCGCCAAGGCGGTGGAGCTGACCATCGGAATGATTGACTATGGCACCCCGGACTTTTTGCCCCGCTGGCGGAGCTGTTCATCAAAAAAAGGAGCCTCAGGTGCTGATTCTGACCCGGGAACTGTACTCCGGAGATCCGATCCCGGCGGACGTGCCCTTGTTTCTGAGTCCCAGAGAGCTGGGGGCAACTACCGCAGTGAACTGCTGTTCTGTGACCGGCTGGTGGTCTGCGTGGCGGACAGCCTGCTGAAAAAGCGGTATCCGGACTGGCGGCAGCGGAAGGAACGGCTGCGGCGGGGGGACATCAGCGCCCTGGAGGATGCCCTTTTTTGCGGCATGTCAACACACGTTGCAGGATATCACCGAGCGGGCCTTTCAGCAGAATCATTTCCAGCCCTATTATCTGCCTGTTATGGGCAAGGTGTCCACCATGAGCCGCCTGTGCGCCGACGGTCAGGCGGCCATGACCAGCCTTCAGAATGCCATGAAACACATTGAAAACTTGCCCGGATATCTGGTCAGCAATGTCCCCGACCAAATCCCCTGCAAGTTATATCTGCTATGAAAAAAGATACTGTGCTGTCCGGGCCGGCAACCCGCTTCCTGGACATCACCCGCCATTATTTCAAACGAAAAAAGAAGCATAATTTCGCTTGCAAAATCAGGCCGCTGTCTCTGGACAGCGGCCCTTTATTTTCGACATGGACTCATCATATACAAGTATTTGCTTGTAGGATAAAGCATTTTATGTGTTTGTGCCTTGCACTGGAAGCTAGTATGATTGAACTAGAATCCGGCAAAAAAACCGTGCGCATCTGTATAAATTGCACATGATTTGCCGTTCAGTAGAGGAGAAAGGAGAGATCATATGCCTCCACATCATCAACCGCTGAAAGGAAAATTGGGCCAGGTGGACCGGACCATTGTGTCGGTGGTCCGAGTTGTCTCATACGCCTCCGCCATTTTTCCTCATCGGCATTATGTTCGTCGCGTTTTTCAACGTGTTGGGGAAAAGATCCTGCACCAGGGAATCCCCGGGTCTACGGAGATTGTCAAGTATCTTCACGTCCCGGTGGTTTTTCTCAGCGCGGCGTATGTCACCCTGGACCGGGGACAGACAGCCATCGACCTGCTGTGTCAGCACTTCCCAAAGGCAATCCGTACCGTCACCAGCACCTTCAACTTCCTGTTGGGCGCGGCAATTTCCGTGTTCATCGGTTATCGGGGGCTGGTACAGATGGGCAAGCATCTGAAAACCCATGCCAGATCTTCCGTCACCGGCTTCGGGTTTCCGCTCTGGCCCTTCTCGTTCATTTTCGCTCTGGGTTTTTTCATGATCGCCTTTGCCTTCCTGTGGAGCATTGTGCGGCATTTCGCCCCCAAGGAGGAAGCAACTGAGAATATCCGTCCGGAGGAAGGAGGACCTGTGGTATGAGTGCTGGAGCAATCATCGGACTGGTGGTGTTCGGCTTGATGATGGTGCTGATTTTCATCGGCTGCCCTGTGTTCGTCTCGCTGTTGTCCGCCGCCTTTGTGGGCTTTTTGTGGATTGCGGATGGCAACCCCGCCATGCTGCTGAGTAAGTTTACCGCCACACCCTTTGATTTGGCGGCCAATTACAATTACGCGGTGTTCCCAATGTTCATGTTGGTGGGAGCCCTGGCCGGAGAGACCGGCATCGCCGGCGGCGCCTTTCAGGCCATGCACGCCTGGCTGGGCCGGGTTCGGGGTGGCCTGCTGTTTACCGTCATTGCGGCCAAAGCGGTGTTCGGCGCCTGCTCCGGCTCCTCTGTGGCCGGAGACGTGGTCTTTGGCAAGCTGGCCATGCCCCAGCTGGAGGAGGCCGGGTACAGCCGCAAGTATTCTCTGGGCTGCGTCACCGCCGCCGGCGCGCTGTCCACCCTGATCCCCCCTCCATGGGCATCATCATGTTCTGCATGATTTCACCGATTTCCATGAACGTGGGCACCGCTCTGATGTGTGGCATCGGGCCCGGCCTGCTGACTGCGGTCTGCCTGGCCATCACCGTACTGCTGATCAGTATTTTTGTCAAGGGGAGCATTCCCCCGGGGGCGGGGCCAAGGTACCCATCCTGACCAAGCTGAAATCCCTGACGCTGCTCATCCCCATCTTCTGCCTGTTCGGCCTGATCATCGGCGGCACCTTTGCCGGCTGGTTTACCGCCACCGTGGGCGGAGCCTTCGGCGCAGTGGCTGTAACCGTCTACGCCTTTGCCAAGCGGGTGCCCCTGAAGCGAATTTTGTGGAATATGTGGGACTCCGCCTGTATGGAGGCCGGGGTATTTCCCATCATCATTGCGGGCCAGCTCTTCGGCTCCTTTGTCTCCGCCACCCATTTGGCGGACGATCTGGCCAATCTGATTGCCAGCGTAAACGCGCCGCCCTTCCTGATTTTTCTGTCTGGTGCTGCTGCTGTACATCTTCTGCGGCTGCTGCATGGACGTGGTCTCCATTATTATCATCACCGTGCCGGTGGTGTTCCCGGTACTGAATGCCCTGGGTTACAGCCCCTATGTGCTGGTCATCACCCTGTGCTTTGTCTGTGAGATCGCCGGCCTGACCCCGCCCAACGGCATGAACGTGTTCGCCACATCCAATGCGCTGCGGATCAGCTCCAGCGAAATCTTCTCCGGCGTTGTCCCTTATTTTGTGTGTGAGATCGCTGTGGTGCTCATCGTGGCGCTGTTCCCCCAGATCTGCCTGGGCTTGCCCACCTTGCTGGGCGCGGCGGGCATCTAGAACCCCAGAAAAGGAAAGGAGTCTTTTTATGCCAAGCGAAGCATATCTGCGCTTCCGGGAGGCCATGGCAAAAAGCTGCCGCCGCCGGGGCTCTTTGCCGCCTGACGCACCGCCGCCGGAGGGTCTACCTGTTTGGCGGAGATACCCCAATCCCGGAGGGGTGACAGTCCGGCAGGAGGAGATCCGGGGGTTCCTGTGATCTGGGCCCAGCCCCAGGAAAGCCCCAGGGATTTGCTGCTCATCTATTTTTGCACGGTGGCGGATTCCGGGAGGTCCCACCGGGAAAATATCTGAAATTCCCCTTTGTGGCGGAATTGCCGCCCGTTCCGGCCTGAATGTGTGGCGGTGGATTATCGGCTGATGCCGAAATTTCACTTTCCCGCCACCATCGAGGATGTGGCGGCGGCCTATGAAGGACTGCTGGAACAGGGCTATGGGGCGGAGCACATCGGTGTGGTGGGAGAATCCGCCGGCGGAAATTTGACTTTGGCCCTGTGGCTGTGGTGCAAGCTGTACGGAGGTGGCTCTGCCGGGCGCCCTGGCCGCTCTGTCCCCAGCCTCCGATTTGTCCGGCACGGAGGCGGAGATCGGCCGACAGCTGGCCCCAGGCCGCACCCTGACGGCCCCGTTGATCTCCCCTCGATACGGCGACTACACCGGCTTGAAGCGGGTGTTTGTTCAGTACGGCACCGATGACCTGGACGCGGTACTGAAGGGCCCCGGGAGGAGATGATCCGCACCATGGAGTGCCAGGGGAGTGGAGGTGGTCTATGACCGCTGGCAGGGCATGGGCCATGCCTTTGCCACCGATGTGGGCCTCTACCCTGAGGCGGATGAGGCGTGCCAGCGGGCCATTGCGTTCCTGAAACAGGAGCTGACAGGCTGAACCATCAAAACGGTGCTGCCTGAGCAGCACAGCGGAATGAAAAGCAACACCATATTGAGGAGGACCAAACATGAAAAAAACTGACTGCGCTTTTTCCTGGCCTGGCGATGATTTTTGCCCTGGCCGCCTGCGGAAACTCTGCTGCTCCCAGCAGCTCCACCCCCCGCCGGGGAAAATACCCCCTCCAGCGGGGACAGCGCCGGCAGCGATGCCGACGCCGGCACCGGGGATACCGATGCGGAGCCCACGGCTGCAGGAGATTTTACCCCCCATTGACTGCGATCCCTGGAAATCAGCTTTTCCACCACCTATAACCAGACTGGACCGGCGGCCAGGTCATTCAGCAGTGGATCGACTATCTGTCCGAATACTCCAACGGCAACATCACTGTGGACCCCCTATTGGGCGGCACCCTGTACGGCGACGTGGATGTGCTGGACGGCCTGTCCTCCGGCGCCATCAATATGACTACCCTGGGCCATATGCCCCATCTGAATACGCTGGTCTATCTGAACTTTCCCTCCTTCGCCCCGGTGGCACCGAGGCGGCCCTGGATACTTCACCACCATCATGTTTGACAATGAGGAGACTGCGCCCCTGGTGCAGCAGGAGGCCGCCGATAACGGCATCATCTATCTGAACGTACTGCCCGGCGGTGCCAATTGTTCTGCACCACCTACGAGTTTACCGACCTGGACTCCTGGTCAGCAACAGCAAATCCTTCGGCAATATTGACGCCACCGTTTTTGAGGCGCTGGGCTTCCAGGTCACCGCCATCGGGCCCCGCCGACGGCTATGACGCACTGCACGGCGCGGCCTCATTGACTCCACAGATGGGTCTGACCCCGCTGGTGTCCATGCAGTACTATGACATTGCGGATTACTGGGCACTGGACGGCACCTATGCGCCGGCAACTTCATCTCCGCCAACCTGGATTGGTGGAACAGCCTCAGCAAGGACCAGCAGTCCATCATCCGGGCTGCCTCCGACGCGGTGCAGGCGGTCCTGCGCCGAGTTTGAGGATGAGATCGAGACCGGCCTGAGCACCATCGAGGCGGAGACCGGCAACCCCATTGTGGAGCTGTCCGATGAGGACATCGACCGATCTGGGCCGCCAACTTCGAGGCCAAAGCCGCCTCCGCGCTGAGCATTGCCGAGGCCAACGGCAAGACCGAGGGCATGGTCAAGATTCTGGAGCTGGCCGCCGAACTCACCGGTTACGACTGGTCCTACCAGGGCTGACCCCTGAGGGCCTCAGCTGATACCGATGCATTCACACAGGGGGACAGCATTGGCTGTCCCCTGTGTGCTACTGACCCCATCCGGAGAGAAAAGGGAGCTGTTTATGGATTCGTTTACCATCACCGTGACGGGAATCACCCGTCGGGGAATATCTGCAGGCATGCCGGAGAATGCCAGAAGGCTGTATCGATCCTGGCGGTGGCCATGGTCATCATCTGCGGTGTCATCATGCTGGCCACCGGCAATGTTCAGTATCCCGGCCGTTGCCGGTCCGGTGCTGGTGTATCTGATCGCCCTGGGGCCTATGAGGTGTTGACCAGGGTGAACTATAAAGGACAGCTGGAGCAGTTTGACCCGGTGGAATATCGGTTTGACGGACTGCGCTGGCAGGTCAAGGCCGGCTCGAGCAGGTGAGCATTGATTGGCAGGGGACCTCCAAGCTGCACAAGACCAGGACTGCCTGTTCCTTTACAACAACGACGCCAGCAGCAATCTGATCCCGCTGCATCTGGTGACACCGGAGCAGGAAGCGCTGATTTTCCGGTGGTACCGGAACACCCGTAAGCTGGCAAGGCAGTATGAACGGGAGCAGATGCGGGCCCAGCGCACCCAGTTCCGTCAACAACACCAAAACCTGCGGCTGGGAGCATCCGGCCCCGCCTGGGGCCCGCTGAAGCGGAAACGCCACCACTGACCGTCTTGCCGATCCATCCCAACAACGAAGGAGGTGTGCCCTTATCATGAAGAGTAATTACCCCCATATTTTTGCCCCTTTGACGTTGCGGGGCTTTGTATTAAAAACCGTCTGGAATCCTTCCAATTCCATGCCCCATTTCATTCAGGGCCCTGAGACCTATCCCCGGTCAGGGAACCATCACCCATTTTGCCAACCGGGCAAAACCGGCGCCGCCATTGTGTCTGTCTCCAATTTCTCCTCGGGTATTCAAAAAGAATTATGACATGGATATGGATTTCAGCCATATGCCCCATTTTGATCTGTTTGATACCGGGAGTCAGAACTATATGCTCCATCTGGCGGATACCATTCACTACCACGGGTCCATAGCCAATGCCTGCCTCATGCGGGGTCCCCCTGACGACTACATACTGCGCTGTCCTGCTGGCGGGGAAGTGTCTCCGGGGGCCAACGGAGTGGCGGGAGACCCCACCATGTCCTTTGTCCCCAGCTTTGAGGTGGAGTATGAGTATCAGCAGATTCCTCCTCACCTGCGCCCGGCAGAATACACCGAAGCGCAGCTGTACCAGATTGCCGAGGCCTATGCCCAGCAGGCCAAAAATTGTGCGCAAGCTGGATTACGAGATGATCAGCCTCCACTTTGCCTATCGGATGAATCTGCCCTCCAAGATGTTTTCTCCTCTGGCCAACAACCGCACCGACCAGTGGAACGGCAGCCTGAAAAACCGCATGCACATCCGCTGCTGGTGCTGCGGAAAGGTGCGGGAGGCGGTGGGTCCCAACACCATTCTGAGATGCTCTGGTCCTTTGAGGATCTGCCGGGAGGTTACACCATCGACGACAGTGGCCTTCCTGAACCGGGCCAAAGAGTATGTGGACATGTCCAGCCCGGCCAATGACGGCGTGCCCGCCCATCCCACCAGCTTGAGCTGAGACATGAGCCCTTCCTGGACCAGGCTGCCTACGTCAAACCAGCGGGTGCCCGGTCTGCTGATTGCCGGTGTCGCCGGGTTTTTTGACCCGGAGGTCATGGAGCGTGCTCTGGCGGAGGGAAAGCTGGATCGATTGCTCAAGGGTCGGCCTGGTTTTCCAACCCGGATTACGGCCGGAAGCTGTTGGAGGCCGGGCGGAAGATCTGGTGCCCTGTCTGCGCTGCAACCGGTGTCACGCCGCCGGTCCGGAGGGGAGACCCTATCAGTCCGTCTGCTCTGTCAACCCGTTGATCGGCATGGAGCATGAGCTTCAGCATCTGATCCGTCCCGTGGAGCGCAAAAAAGCGGGTGGCAGTGAATCGGCGGCGGCCCGGCGGTATGCGCTGTGCCCTGGATCTGGCGGACCGGGGGCCCGATGTGGTTTAACTGTATGAGGCAACCGATGCCCTGGGGGCGCCATCAAACACGCGGACTACGCCAATTTCAAATGGACCCAAAACAGTTCAAAGACTATCTGATTGCCCAGGTGTCCAGGCGGGACAACATTCAGGTCAAATTGAATACGCCGGCCACCCCGGCCCTGATTGAGGCGGAGCAGTTTGACGCCGGTGGCGGCCCTGGGAGGGTGCCCGCCAAACCACCCATCCAGGGACTCAGATCGGTCAAAAAAATCTGGTATTCCGCTGAAGCCTACAGCGGTGCGGGAGCAAATGGGACAAAATGTGGTGATCATCGGCGGCGGAGAAGTAGGGCTGGAGGCCGGCATCCGGATCGCCCAGACCGGGCGGCGGGCCACGGTGCTGGAGATGCGCCCCATGCTGGCCATGGACGCCACCAAATCCACTACCGGGAAAGCAGATGGACGCCCTGTGGCAGAGCCTTCCCAGCTTTACCGGCCTGGTCAATGTCACGGTAACGGCGGTCACAGACCATTCGGTGACCTATGTGGACCAGTCGGCGCGAACCACACGATTCCGGCGGATGACATTGCTGCCGGTATGAAGCCCCAGACAGAGCGGGCCCTTTTCGTTCTACGGCAGCGCCCCCGGAGTTTTATCTGCTGGGCGACTGCAAAAAGCCCGGAACCATCCAGACCACCATTCGCCAGGCCTTGCCGTGGCCAGCGGAATTTAACCTGCTTTTCCGCAACAAAGCCCAAGAGGGATTACCTCTTGGCTTTTGTTGCTTTTCCGGAGGGACAGAAAAGATCGCCACAGATTTTTGCGGGTACAACCGGGTCAGCAGACTTCTTCCCCAGAAACCAGTGGTGCAGTTGCCCCGGGCCTCCAGAAGGGTGTTTTGCCGGGAACAGCCCCTGCAGCAGCAGCCCGATCAGGGCAAGCTCAACTACCAGGGCCGGGCCACTGGTGTCCACCAATGGGAGGAAGAAATGGGCCCCAGGCAGTTCAATCATGCATTGGGCAAAATAGCCTGGGATTCAAAGGCCAGGGGCCGACAGGATGGAGCGTCCGCAATCGCCGCCCAGAGGGAGCCCCTGCCGTTGGCAGATTCGGAAGCCCCCCTGGCCAAAAACAGGAGTACGATGCCCACCAGCAGCACCACCACAATTGGCATGCCGTACTGTGTCTTGCCAGCCAGGTCAGGGGCAAACCGGTCCTGAGCAGCGACAGCTGGCTGGGGCTGAGCGTTGTCACATCCGAGGAGAACCAACCAACGCTGCCCCAAAGATCTGGTAGGGCAGGGAGGCTGCGCCAAATTCAGAGGAATTGACGGGCAGAAAGGAGAAAACGAGCCCCGGAGCAGCCAGAACACGACAACGGCCGCAATGTGGAAACCGACGATCAGCACCATACCCAGCTTACGGCTTTGGGGCACGGGATCTCCAGCGGCCTGTTTGAGCAGCAGAAAGAGACAGAATAAAAAAATAAAACAGGTAAAATAGAAGGATTTTGCCGAATACAGTCCAGAATCAGCAAAAATTCCAACTGCAGACAGGCGGAAATTCTCACATCCGTGCCCGCGCATGGCGCAGACCATAAGCCCCATGGCCAGGGGCAGCAGCACAGCCCCTGGTCAAAGGTGAGATCAAAGCTGCTGGAATAAAACCGCCGGGCAAAGAGGGGGACAAGTCCCAGCAGAACCGCCAGCAGCACAGGCCTGTCGCAGCAACAGTTTGCCGTCCCAGAAGTAGAGCAGGACGCCCAGCACCAGGCCAATGACTGCACAGCCAAGGCGGGCCTGGAAGATGCGGTTCCACTGAAAGCCGGCATTGGCCAGGTTGAAAGATACCGCAGCCCAGTAAAAGCAGGCCAGCGGCCAGAGAAAGCTCCACTCCGCCGGGGGCGGTGGAGCGCATCCAGCGCCTTTCCCACGGAGACAGGATCTCCCATCTGGCGCACCGTCTCAGCCTCCGCTTCTGTTGGGGGCAGCCCTTCCTCCAAAAGGGCTTGGTATTGGTCCTCCAGGTGGTTTGCTGCAGCTCCTGTCCGATGACCGTTTCTGGCCCGCTTCCAGCGGATTTGTGAAAGCACCTGCCTCAAATAGGCCTCCATGGCGTCAGGATGTCGCACCGCAAAGCACCTTCCTCCAACACGGAATTGACCGCACTGACATAGGCTTGCCATTGCTCCGCCTTGATTTCCAGCTCCTTTGCGCCGGATTGGGTCAGATGGTAGTTTCCTCACCCGCCCGCCGGAGGAATCCGCATTGTAGGAGGAGACCATCCCTGCTGCTCCAGGGTGTGCAGCACCGGATA
>VOFC01002961.1_pt1 | contig 14702 bp, 20 predicted proteins | sample 5384161 | NCBI WGS metagenome assembly VOFC01 (sample SAMN12384722, study PRJNA508395) | human gut metagenome | isolation source: healthy gut B | host: Homo sapiens | reverse complement strand
CAGGAATCATTGGTGGCGCAGGATATACCGCAGGCGAACTAATCCGCCTGTTACTCAACCATCCGGAAACTGAAATCGTATTCATCAACAGCAGCAGTAATGCCGGAAACAGAATCACTGACGTACACGAAGGCTTGTATGGAGAAACGGATTTAACGTTCACCGACCAGTTACCTCTGGACGAAATAGATGTTCTTTTCTTCTGCACAGCTCACGGTGACACGAAAGAAATTCATGGAAAGCCACAACGTACCGGAAGACCTGAAGATAATCGACCTCTCCATGGACTATCGCATCAAGAGCGACGACCATGACTTCATCTACGGCCTTCCCGAGCTGAACCGCCGTGCCACCTGCACGGCAAAGCATGTTGCCAACCCCGGCTGCTTGCAACCTGCATCCAGTTGGGTTTGCTTCCGCTTGCCAAGCATCTGATGCTGACAGATGATGTAATGGTAAATGCTATTACAGGAAGTACGGGAGCCGGAGTGAAGCCCGGTGCTACCAGTCATTTCAGTTGGCGTAACAATAACATCAGTATATACAAGGCCTTCGATCATCAGCACGTGCCGGAAATCAAGCAATCACTGAAACAGTTGCAGAACAGTTCGATTCGGAGATCGACTTTATTCCATACCGTGGAGATTTCGCTCGTGGTATCTTCGCGACGCTGGTAGTCAAGACGAAAGTTGCGCTCGAAGAGATCGTTCGCATGTATGAGGAATATTACGCAAAAGACTCCTTCGTGCACATCGTAGACAAGAACATTGACTTGAAACAAGTCGTTAATACCAATAAGTGTCTGATACATCTGGAGAAACATGGTGATAAATTACTGATTATCTCCTGTATCGACAATTTGCTGAAGGGTGCCAGCGGACAAGCAGTTCATAATATGAACCTGATGTTCAACCTGGAAGAAACCGTAGGACTACGTTTGAAGCCTTCAGCTTTTTAAAAACAGAAGAATTATGAAATTATTCGACGTATATCCTTTATACAATATCAACATTGTCAAAGGTGATGGCTGTAAAGTATGGGATAAAAACGGAACGGAATATCTGGACCTCTACGGAGGCCATGCCGTTATCTCCATCGGACATGCACATCCCCACTATGTAGCGATGATCAGTAATCAGGTGGCTAAACTTGGTTTCTACTCAAACTCCGTGATCAATAAGCTCCAACAAGAGGTAGCCGAACGATTGGGCAAGATTTCCGGTTATGAAGACTACTCGCTGTTCCTGATTAACAGTGGAGCCGAAGCGAACGAAAACGCTCTGAAACTTGCTTCTTTCCACAACGGACGTACTAAGATTGTATCTTTCAATAAAGCATTCCACGGACGGACGTCTCTTGCAGTAGAAGCGACTCACAATCCTTCTATTATCGCTCCTATCAACAATAACGGTCATGTCACCTATCTCCCACTCAACGATGTGGAAGCGATGAAACAGGAATTGTCTAAAGGAGACACATGCGCTGTTATCATTGAAGGAATACAAGGTGTAGGCGGTATCAAGATACCAACCACCGAATTTATGCAGGAACTTCGCAAGGTTTGTACCGAAACCGGAACGATTCTGATTCTGGACGAAATTCAGAGCGGATACGGACGTAGCGGTAAATTCTTCGCCCATCAGTATGCTGATATCAAGCCAGACATCATCACCGTAGCCAAAGGAATCGGTAACGGCTTTCCGATGGCAGGTGTCTTAATCAGCCCGATGTTTAAACCGGTATATGGCCAGTTGGGAACTACTTTTGGAGGAAATCACCTGGCATGTTCGGCAGCTCTTGCCGTAATGGACGTCATTGAACAGGAAAATCTGGTAGAAAATGCTAAGGCAATAGGTGACTACTTGCTGGAAGAACTGAAGAAATTCCCGCAAATCAAGGAAGTGCGCGGACGCGGACTCATGATAGGACTCGAATTTGAAGAACCGATTAAAGAATTGCGCAGCCGCCTCATCTATGACGAGCATGTGTTTACCGGAGCAAGCGGTACGAATGTACTCCGCCTGTTACCTCCTCTCTGTCTCAGCATGGAGGAAGCCGACGAATTCCTTGCCCGGTTCAAGAAAGTACTCTAATTGCTCATTCTGATTAATAAACAGCCAACGATAAAAGCAGCCTTTACAAGAAAACGATTTCTTATTCAGGCTGCTTTTTGTTTTTTTTCGTAATTAACTGTTACCTTTGTCTGTAACAACTCATTAAAAACAAGCGTATATGAAAATAGCCATTATCGGTGCAGGAAATATGGGCGGTTCAATAGCCCGTGGCCTGGCAAAAGGAAGTCTGATAGACGATTCGGATATCATTGTATCCAATCCCAGTGCCGGAAAACTAGAGAAACTGAAAAAAGAATTTCCGGGTATCTCCACCACCAACAATAATCTGGAAGCAGCCACAGGAGCAGACATTGTCATCCTTGCCGTCAAACCGTGGTTTATGGAATCGGTGATGCGCGAGTTGAAATTAAAAAGCAAACAGATACTTATCTCCGTAGCTGCCGGCATCAGTTTTGAAGAACTGGCTCATTATGTCGTAGCACCGGAAATGGCCATGTTCCGCCTGATTCCGAACACCGCTATCAGCGAACTGGAAAGCATGACGCTTGTTGCCGCGCGTAACACGAATGATGAACAAGACAACTTCATCCTCCGGTTATTTAGCGAGATGGGAACAGTGATGCTTATCCCCGAAGATAAAATAGCGGCAGCCACCGCATTGGCATCCTGCGGTATCGCTTACGTACTGAAATACATTCAGGCAGCCATGCAAGCCGGAATCGAAATGGGACTCCGCCCTAAAGATGCCATGCAGATGATAGCCCAATCCTTAAAAGGAGCGGCCGCACTGATTCAGAACAACGACACCCACCCCAGCGTGGAAATCGACAAAGTAACCACTCCGGGCGGAATTACGATTAAGGGTATCAACGAATTAGAACACAACGGATTTACTTCTGCTGTCATCAAAGCCATGAAAGCTTCCAAATAACGCCACAGAATTATTAATCATAAAATACTAACCATTTGTATGAATGAACAAATTAAACAGATCGCGGAACGCCTTCGCGGATTACGTGAAGTACTGGAACTAACGTCTGAAGATATCGCCCGCGACTGCGACATATCTGCCGAAGAATACCGGCTTGCGGAGACAGGACATTACGACATCTCTGTCAGCATGTTACAAAAAATAGCCCGTACCTACAATATAGCCCTCGACGCTCTGATGTTTGGCGAAGAACCTAAAATGAGCAGCTACTTTGTGACTCGTGCCGGCAAGGGATCCAGTATCGAACGTACGAAAGCTTACAAATACCAGTCACTGGCAGCCGGCTTCATGAACCGCACCGCCGACCCTTTCATCGTCACCGTTGAACCGAAAGCAGATGACGAGCCGATCCATTATAACAAACATAATGGACAGGAATTCAACCTTGTCATCGAAGGACGTATGCTTATCAACATCGAAGGCAAGGAAATCATCCTCAACCAAGGCGACAGCATTTATTTTAACTCCAAACTTCCACATGGCATGAAAGCGCTCGACGGCAAAACGGTACGTTTTCTGGCAGTAATTATGTAACAACATCATGGTAGAAAGATTTTTATCACAGACCTCTTTCAGCTCACAAGAGGACTTCATCAAGAATTTAAAAATAAACGTACCGGAGAACTTCAACTTCGGTTATGACGTAGTAGATGCCTGGGCAGCCGAACAACCCGACAAGAAGGCTTTACTTTGGACAAATGACAAAGGTGAAAGCCGCCAATTTTCATTTGCCGAAATGAAGCGTTACACAGATATGACCGCATCTTACTTCCAAAGTCTGGGTATCGGTCGTGGGGACATGGTGATGCTGATTCTGAAACGCCGTTATGAGTTCTGGTATAGCACCATCGCCCTTCACAAACTGGGAGCAACCGTCATTCCGGCCACTCATCTGCTGACCAAAAAAGATATCATCTATCGCTGCAACGCTGCCGACATCAAAATGATTGTAGCTGCCGGCGAAGGAATCATCCTGCAACATATCAAAGATGCTCTTCCCGAGTGTCCCACCGTAGAAAAGCTGGTCAGTGTCGGTCCGGAAATACCGGAAGGTTTCGAAGATTTCCAACAGGGCATCGAAAATGCTGCTCCGTTTGTACGTCCGCGCCATGCGAACACTAACGACGACATCTCACTGATGTATTTTACTTCCGGCACTACCGGTGAACCTAAGATGGTAGCACATGACTTTACGTATCCGTTAGGTCATATCGTTACGGGTAGTTTCTGGCACAACCTGAACGAGAACAGCCTTCACCTCACCATTGCCGATACCGGCTGGGGAAAAGCAGTATGGGGAAAACTCTACGGACAGTGGATTGCCGGAGCCAATATCTTCGTCTACGACCACGAGAAGTTTACCCCGGCAGCTATTCTGGAAAAAATCCAGGAATATCATGTCACTTCTCTCTGTGCGCCTCCTACCATCTTCCGGTTCCTGATTCACGAAGACCTGACAAAGTTCGATCTGTCTTCACTCAAATACTGCACCATTGCTGGAGAAGCGTTGAACCCCGCCGTATTCGATACATTCAAGAAACTGACAGGTATCAGCCTGATGGAAGGTTTCGGACAAACAGAAACAACCCTTACCATCGCCACTATGCCGTGGATGGAACCGAAACCGGGAAGCATGGGACTTCCGAATCCTCAATATGACGTAGATTTGATTGACCATGAAGGTCGCTCCGTTGAAGCCGGAGAGCAAGGACAAATTGTGATCCGTACCAGCAAAGGCAAACCTCTCGGACTTTTCAAAGAGTACTATCGGGATGCGGAACGCACCCACGAGGCTTGGCACGACGGCATTTACTATACCGGTGACGTTGCCTGGAAAGACGAAGACGGTTATCTCTGGTTTGTAGGTCGTGCAGACGACGTAATCAAGAGTTCCGGTTACCGTATCGGCCCGTTCGAAGTGGAAAGCGCCTTGATGACACACCCCGCAGTCATAGAATGTGCCATCACCGGAGTACCCGATGAGATTCGCGGACAGGTAGTAAAAGCTACTATCGTATTGTCCAAAGACTATAAAGCACGTGCCGGAGAAGAACTGATCAAGGAATTGCAGAACCACGTCAAGAAGGTGACTGCTCCTTATAAATATCCGCGTGTGATCGAGTTCGTAGAAGAGCTTCCTAAGACAATCAGCGGTAAGATCCGCCGGGTGGAGATTCGCGAAAACGATAAGAAGTAAATTATAAACAACTCTAATCAATAGAAGAACGATATTACAGATGATGTAATATCGTTCTTCTCATATCTACCCAACAATAAAATTCAACAGAAATAATATGATAGTTCCTGTTTATTTAAAACTCTCTTTTTTTCCAATAATTATGTCCTTCAATAATATGACTGTTATTAGCTTTATAAAAAATCCTTCACAGGAGTCATCTGAAAACAATTATTAATAATAGCATTATCGACATCTTCAAAAGTAACAATCGGTTGTTGGTTTACAGGATACTTCGATCTAACATTATTCAGAACAATCTGCTTACACTTACTGAATTGCCACGGTGAACCAGTCTGCGAAGAGAAATCCACATTATCAAAACGAATATCTTCAGCAATATCAATTATAAATCCAACCTCTGCCTTCATATTAATATTTGAAAAGGACAAACCTTGTACAGGCATTTCTTCAATCCCTTTAATATAACCAATTTGCTTGATATCAGAACCTGTGATATTACTCAAATGAATGTTCCGGAAAACAGGAGTCCGTTCACTGACAGGTTCCACTTTTGATTCTTTATCATAGAACAAATCAAAGATGAAGGCATTCCGCTGAATATTCTTCATGACGATATTATCTACCCGAAGCTCTTCAACAACTCCTCCTCTCCCACGAGAAGATTTCAAGCGAATACCGGAATCCGTACCATCGAAAACACAATTAGAAATTGTCACTCTCCTTACACCGCCTGACATTTCACTACCAATAACTACCCTCCATGACCGGAAAGCATAACACAATTAGTTATCGTTATATTTTCACATGCCTTTCCATATTTCCGTCCATCAGCATCACGCCCCGATTTAATTGTAATACAATCATCCCCCACACTAATAAAACAATCAGAAATACGCACATTCCGGCAAGAAGAAGGGTTTATTCCATCCGTATTGGGACCTTTTGGGTCTTTTGAAGGGTTATATATCGTCACTCCATGCACTGTTACATTATCACAAAAAGCCGGATTTATGGTCCAAAAAGGAGAATTGACAATTTTCACATTCTCTATCAACACATTGTTACATTCATAAAACTGAATAAAAGGAGGCCGAAACATACGACGCTCTAAAGAAGGTTTATAATAATCCGAAATTTCCAGATCTTCATTAGCCTCTTCCCACATTCGTTGTAGTTTATTCAAAGCAGGCAATTTTCCTCCGTTCTTTTTAATCAGCTCCCGTGTTTCTTTCTCCCAGCTCCACCATTTGAATCCATTACCGTTCAACGTTCCACGCCCGGTTATAGTCAAATTCTCCGCATCATGCGCATAAATCAGGGGAGACAAAGTATTCATCACTGTACCTTCCCAACGAATCTTCACAAAAGGAAGATAATCTTCAAAACGATCTGAAAAACGAAGAACAGCTCCGGACTCCACATACAAAGTTATATTACTTTTCATGTGGATAGTGGCTGTCAAATAAACACCTGCCGGGAAATAAATAGTTCCTCCACCTTCAGAAGATGCTTTTTTCAATCGTTTGGTTTATTAACTCCGTACAAGATTCAATACCTCGGGGATCAGCTCCAAGCTCCTTCATATTAAAGGTACGAGACCATGCGGTTACGGCTATAACAAGTCCCACTACACAAATAAATAGACGTTTCATTTATAGTTTTCATTTAAAATTTTACCAGTTCTAATTGTCAAAACAAAAGTACGAGGTATCTTCTCTCCTTATAGGGTAATAATTGTGCTTGATAGAGGATAGACAGGTGGATTAAATATGCAAAAAGCGTGCATTTTATGTTCAATCACGGTTTTATATTTCCTTTTTAATCCAGTTTTATCTATTTTTTGCTCTACACATAATTTATAATATCATGAAGACACTCTATGTTTTCCTTTTATGCTTATACACCAGTCTGACTGTAGCAGCTCACCCTCTTTGCCAAATTAAACACTTCTCTTTCAATAGTGGCCTTTCGCAAGGAGTAGTAGTGAATATAATGCAAGACAAAAAAGGATTTCTTTGGTTCGCCACCTGGAATGGACTGAACAAATTCGACGGATACACATTTAAAAATTACAAAGCATTTCCGGGAGACGGCTGTACTTTTAACGACTAACCGTTTCTCTTATATTACAGAAAGCAAAGACGGAGATATATGGTGCAAATCTTATGATAACCGTGCATATCTATTTGATATTCAGACAGAGAAGTTTATTGACATACTCCTTCCTATTGAATCATCCCTGCAACAGACCAACACAGTCAGCAATATCTATACCTTAAATAAAGGGATTACATGGATCACCTGCGAACAAGGTTATGCTTTCAGAATCAATGAGCAAACCTGCAAAGAAGGAAAAGATATCATTTTATACAGCAGTTTCAACCAAAATTTAAAAGGAAACAAGATATTCGACATTTACGAAGATTCCGACGGGGACGAATGGATCATGACAGATAAGGGAGTAACCATCATCGGGAAAAAACGAATCAACAGCGATTATCCGTTCAAAATGGTCAAAGAATATAATAAGAGAATATATCTTATCTCAACTTCCGGAAAAATCGCAATATATGATCCCAAGAACGGAAATATAAAATTCCAGGAGTTACCATGTCCTGTCACAGATATCTATTCCATATCTTCCATTTCCCTTCTAATGACAAGATCGGCTTAGGAACTGACAACGGATTTATAACATACGATACAGAAAAGAAAAAATTCCAACATTTTAATATACAAACAGCCACCCAGCCATCCAATGAAGCTCATTTCTTTTATCAGGACAAAACCGGAGAAGTCTGGATCTTTGCCAATACCTCCGGTGTGATAAAGCTAAATCTGAAAACAGGAGATAAGCAGCACTTCACAGCTCCTATACAAAACCTAATCCAATATGAACGCGACAACCGGTACATGATCTTTGAAGACCATGAAGGCACACTATGGATGAGTCCTCAAAAGGGCATTTGTGCTATTATGACCGCGACAGTAATCAACTGAAACTATACTTTGCAGATGAAAATAATCCCGCTTCCCTATTTGCCCCTCTATTCGCTATTATTATACCGACCGGCAACAGAATGTATGGATTACCAATGACCGGGGCGTAGACAAAATATCTTTCTATTCCAATAAATACAGAATACGTCCCATAGACAATGGATTGGAAATACGTGCTTTTCTTGCCGACAAACAGAAACGTCTCTGGGTTGCTTCCAAAAAAGGGAAACGTCAGAATTTACCGTCCGGATGGGACATTAGAAGGCTACCTTTCTCCACAGGGCATAATCACCCCTCAAGAGGTTACTTTCGGAAAAAGTGTGTACTGTTTTTTATGGAAGATAAACAAGGAAATATATGGATGGGAACCAAAAGACGGCCTCATCCTTCTAAAGAAGAAAAATGAGCACTCCTATCTTTTTACAACAATTCGTCCATCAGCCACAAGATACATACAGTTTAAGCAACAATAGTGTCTATAGTATTATTCAGGATAGTCATGACAATATATGGATCGCATGTTATGGAGGTGGCCTCAACCTATTATCACACGCACCTGATGGTTCTACCAACTTTATCCATAGCGGCAACCGGCTGAAAAACTATCCTGTTTCTACTTCACTCAAAATAAGACATATCGCAGAAGCCCCCAACGGAGTGTTATTGATTGGCACAACCAATGGTTTACTTACATTCTCCAATAAGTTCGATCAGCCTGAAGAAATTAAGTTCTATCACAGCAACCGTATCCCTAATGTAGATTCCAGCCTTAGCAGTAATGATGTCATGCAGATATTTACTGACAGTCGAAAAAACACTTATGTAATAACATTCACCGGAGGAATCAGCCAGGTTATCTCTAAAAAATCTGCTCACGGAAGATATACAATTCAAAAGTTATACAATCAAAGACGGATTAGCTTCTGATTTGGTACTTTCAATGCTCGAAGATACTCAAAAACAATTATGGGTAATCTCCGAAAACTCCATATCCAAATTCAATCCACAACAAGGAACATTTGAGAATTATGGAAGTAATTACTTTCAGAGAGAACTGAATCTCACTGAAGCAGTTCCCACACTAACCAGTCAAAAAAAAGAAAATCGTTCTCGGAACCAATCAAGGGATACTTGAAATCAACACAGAACAAATGAAAAAAAGTTCTTACGTACCTCCTATTGTATTTACCGGACTCAAAATACAAGGAAGTCAACTTCATGTAGCGCTTGATGACATAAAAAGAACTGGAACTAAATCCTTCGGAACGTAATGTCACCTTTCAATTTGCAGCCATTGATTATGTAAATCCCGATGCCATCGAATACGCCTATCGTCTGCAAGGCCTGGAAGAAGAATGGAACGAAGCCGGTAATAACCGCTCTGCAACATACATAAATTTACCTGCCGGAGAATATCAACTGCAAATCCGTTCCAGCAATAGCGACGGAGTATGGACCGATAATATACGCACTCTCCCCATTCATGTTTTACCCACTTTTTGGGAAACATACTGGGCATGGTTATTCTATATTGTCATGTTCGTGTTATTCACTACTATCATTGTATACATTCTGTTCTATATCTACCGTTTGCGGCATCAGGTTGACTTGGAACAACATTTATCCAATATCAAATTACGCTTCTTCACTGATATTTCACATGAATTACGCACTCCTTTTAACTTTAATATCCAGCCCTGTATCAGAAATTCTAGCGCATGAAGCAATCTCTCCGACAGTTCGGGAACATCTAAATTTGGTACATAAAAACACAGAACGTATGCTTCGTCTGGTTAATCAACTACTGGATTTCCGCAAAATCCAAAATAAGAAGATGAAAGTGTTGGTAGAAAAGACAGAACTCGTTTCCCAATTACAGAAGATAATGGAAAGCTTCCACCTTATAGCAAAAAAGAAAAGAGAATTGATTTCCAACTTCAAACTAATACAGACAAAATATACGCATGGGTAGACCGTGACAAATTTGAAAAAAAGATATTCTTCAATCTACTTTCAAATGCCTTCAAATATACACCGAACGGGAAGAAAGTAACGGTAAATATGATAACAGGTTCGGAGCAAGTCACCATCTCCGTATCTGATGAAGGCATTGGCATTGCTCCCGAAAAAGCAACAATCCCTATTTTATCGATTTGAAACACTGGCACAATACAATATCCTGCAGCCCTCATCCGGCATTGGGCTTTCACTGGTACGCGAATTAATAGAATTACATCACGGAAATATCCAAGTGAAAAGCGAGCCGGGAAGTGGAAGTGAATTCATTGTCACACTTCCTAAGGAAGAAAAAGCATTTGCAGACGATCAACAAGCCGAATTTATTTTATCCGACAGTGACAATAATTCACCGACGATACAAGCTACTGAAGAAGATTCGGATAGTACATCCTTCAAGGCAGCATACGCAAAGAATGAAAATAAAACCGACGCAGAGGATGAAAAAACTTCCATTCTTATTGTCGAAGACAACAATGAATTACGTCATTTCCTATGGAATATCCTGTCAGAGACTTACACTGTTCTCGAAGCAACAAATGGAAAAGAAGGATTAAAATATGCACAGCAGTACATTCCGGATCTGATAATCAGTGATGTTATGATGCCGGTCATGGATGGATTAGACATGGTGAAAGCAATCAAAGCCGATCATGACACCTGCCATATTCCTATTATATTACTATCAGCAAAATCTTCTTTAGATGATCGGATAGCAGGACTGGAACAAGGTATCGATGACTACATTACCAAACCATTCAGCTCTACATACTTAAAACCAGAATCTTGTCGCTGCTCCGTCAACGTAAACAGCTACAAGATCTATATTTATCGAAACTGTCAGAGCATACTCAAGAAGAGGATCATATAAATGGGTGGGGAGCCTTCACAACCTCAAGTGACTCCATACGATGAACAATTCATGCAACAAGTAATGGCGTTTATGGAGGAACAAATGGATAATACAGATATCACCATCGACGACTTCGCCAACAAACTAATGTTAAGCCGTACTGTATTCTACCGAAAATTAAAATCCATTGTTGGGCTGACTCCGGTAGATTTCGTATGTGAAATGCGCATCAAACGAGCCGCCCAGCTAATTGAAAAAAGTGAATACAGTTTCTCCCAAATTGCTTATATGACCGGTTTCAATGACCCGAAGTACTTTAGCAGGCGCTTCAAAAAATCATGGGAGTCACTCCTACAGAATATAAAAGAAAGAAAGGGAGATGCCTCATAAGCACCTCCCCTTTCCTTACCAGTTTTCTATATTCAATTACAATACACCTTTTTTTACCTTGCGTTCCATATTGATTCACGGCAGATACCTTCAAAGCATAATTCACTTCCGACACCGGAAAAGAGGTATCAGTAGTCGTCCCGAGAATCTGTTCTCCATCATATACAATATATCCGATCGCATTTTTCACAGGATTCCATTTAAGAGTGCCTTGCTGATAAACCAGACTGCGCGGACTTCCTAATTTCTCCATCATAATACGCGGATTCCAGCCATCATTACCCGGAATCATATTTTCGTACGTATATTTGTCCGCCTCCTCTTTCGTTATAGTTGCCTGACAGGTACCCGATACTTCCTTACCGGTTTGGCGGTCTTTATATTGATATTCCGTTTTGCGTTTACTTAAATCCAACACATTACCCTGTGCATCACGACTATTGTATTCGGCAAAAAATTCCGGGAACCGTTCCCATATTCGTCCATCCTTCATCAGCGACAGGGATAAGCATGATGGTATTGATATACACCGTCTTCGAATTATTATGCCATGGACGCCCCAACTTCAAACGTCCGTCAGCCGCTTCACTGTTTCCATCTATAGTGCAATTACGAAAAGCATAACCATATTTAGCATCTTTATGGGAAGGAGCCACTATTACTGCTCCACTCCGTACATTATAAAGCGTACAGTTTTCCAGCAACACATCACCACCACCATAAAAATAGTCTACCGCGCCTTCTATCCAGCAATCTTTCACATAGTGCCGACTGACATCATTATTGGCAGTCATCCAAGTATCTTGAAAAGAACGGAACTTACAATTATAAAAGGAAGCACAATCTGCCTGACTATTCATAGCCAAAGCCTGCGGACCATTATCTGATAAAACTCCCCAGTCATTCACATACGAAATGTTTTCCGTATAAAAGTGGTCTCCTTTTTACCACCACTACCGATCCTCGTATTTATAAACTGGAGAGGAAGGATTATGAACCGAGTGTTCCCAATAAGCTGTTTTTCCACCTATTTCTTTACCGGTCAGTTTACTACCAACATTCAAGTTTAAATGAATAATGGTCTTATCCTTATCCTGGCCTATTAAATGTACGTATGGCTTATTCTTAGGGATAATCACCTGCTCATTATACAAGCCATTCTTTATCAGAATCAACCAAGGTTTCGTCTGTCCGTCAGGTACAGCATTGATTGCTTCCTGAACCGTTTTATAATCTCCACTACCATCAACAGCTACAATAGCCTGATAAGGCGATGAGTCCGCCTGTGCATAAATCATTGCACAGGCACTCATCAATAAAATTGATAATACAATATTCTTCATGATATTCTTTATACCTAACAATTATAGGATCAATTAATACCAACGTGGATCACCAGCATTACCCGTTCCGGCGAACCCGGCTCCCGGTTTAATATGGAAATCACCGTTCAATGGATCAACGAACAAGTCATCCGGAGCTTTGTTTTATTCTCGTTATTTCTTCAAACCTGTTATTGCCTTCCTGCAGGTCGGAGGTGATATAACAATTATCAGAGAAGTTCAAAATGTCATAAGCACCATTTCCACTATTCATTTTCTTTCCTTTGTTCGACCGGAGAAAATCAAATTCCGCATTGTCGCAGATTTTCGGAGAAGGCGGAGTACTTGCCGCATTATCGAAACGGAAAACTTTAGGCAATTCCTTCTTAGCATCCATAGAATTATAGAAAGTACAATTTTCCAATATCACATCACCGATTCCCCTTTCACGTCCATCAACTGGTCACCAATATTAATCAATGTACTATTCGTTATAGAAACCTTTTCCAACTGATCGATATTTTTTCCGAAATTAATCATTCCATATCCGTCCGTACCAACTTCGGATATGACACAGTTATCAATCGTAATATCCGTCATGAACACACCACTTCCATCGCTAATACGTACAAGCGTACGTTTTATGTTCTGTATAGCACATCCTGTAAATGAAATAGACTGGGCATAAGAACTATTTTTCCAATCCGTCATATAACTGGCCTCGCCATTTCCATTCAGGCAAACAAACTCGAATGACAGAGACTGTATCGGAGAAGCCAATGATATTTTATTAGTCACAATAAGCTGTGGACGATTATTTTCATTAGCTTCCGTACTGGTAAACAAAATATTATCCAATCCCGGAATCTTTAGTTCACTTACCTTATACACCGCCCCCGAGTAAGTTGGACAGTTACATTGCTACATTCTTTCTCTTTCACAAAAATTAGATAACAATGTACTTAAATCAATGACTCCGGTTTCCGTAGCCTCCACAAAAAAGGATTTCGCTACCACCCAATCCCAGTGTCTTGAATACATACGAACCACGTAATGCATCATTATTATAAATCCGAACACGATAGGTCGCTCCATTCTCCAATTCGGAGAGTGTTTTTGAACAAGCCGCTATATCTTCCGAAGTCAAATCAATCTGTCTTTCCTCACCATATTTCGTATCCACCATTTGAGCCAACGTCAGATGAGTTACCCTGTTCGTTTCTTCCCATGTCAAGGTTGCGGAATTAGCTGTAACTTCCACTCCGGTAAATAATTGCTCATCCGGAGTTTTAAATGCTACACTGACATAAGTGCTTGCCTTTCCCTGCGCATCTTCTCCTTTCATACGAACAGAATATTGCGTAGAACCGTTGAACTCCTGAAACAAAGTACGATATTCCACCCTCATAGGCGTATTACTCTCTGAAAATACAGTCAATGTATCTTTCAGAATCGTATCTGTCCTTACATAATTTTCCGCATTAAACTCCAAGCTGTCCGTATAAAACTCAAAAATATAGACTTTTGCATTCACAATCTGCGAATATCTTAATGTAACCGAAGTCGCATCGGTAGCCGACTTATCGAACGTCAACGGACGGAACAAAGCATCATAGTTCTTATTAACTGTCCAGTCATTGGCATCGTCCTCACAGGAAGACATACCCACTATCAAAGCCAATAGTACATACAGGCATGCTCCGGATAATCTATTAACTAGTCTTTTCATTTTTTCCTGCCATTAATTATTTATAACCATACGAATTAGAAACATACCCTTGCGTCTTATTGACATCCTCATAATAAATAGCGAATACATGGCGATAATTACACACTCCATTACCAACAGAATATT
>VOFC01003594.1_pt1 | contig 14704 bp, 18 predicted proteins | sample 5384161 | NCBI WGS metagenome assembly VOFC01 (sample SAMN12384722, study PRJNA508395) | human gut metagenome | isolation source: healthy gut B | host: Homo sapiens | reverse complement strand
AAGCGCCAAATAATCCGGCAGTACGCAGAATTTGCCCAACCCTATTTTCGGTTGGAGTATTTTTGCTACAAATTCATTCTCACATTTTTTAGAGTTTGGAGTTTTTCACTCCAGGGGTGCCAACTCTGCAAGCTGTTCATCACTCAGTTTTCATTCGGCCTTTGTTCCAGAACGTAGCTGAGGTATTGTTGATAAATGTTCAGGTTGTGTGCCTTCGCCATCTCTACCGTCGTTAACCAACAATCGCACTGGCTTCTGCACCTTCTGCGGAATCACTGAACGGCAGCCAGTTCTTGCGTCCCTAAGGTCGGATGGCATTCTCACTACCGGTTATTATTGGTGAAGCTGCAGCGCCGTCACCTCCAGATAGGTCATGGATGTTTCCCTGTTCCACGGTCGATGCTTTATCCAGGCGGGTGTTGCGGACTTCCTGGCTGTCAACCCCACGTCAAAAGGCGCAAAGAACCAGTTTTCGCTTCTCCGGGGCCATTTGTTCCTTTTTCATAATCCGTTTTGCTTACCGGAAATGCTGCTTTCCAGTCTTGCCAGGCGGTCGCAGTAATGCACTCTGTACTGCCGGCTGGTTGTAATCAACTGCTTTTCCTTTTCGGGATCACATCCACCGTATCGGCGGATATGTGCCAGCAGGAGCACCGTTTGATGCCGAATACCTTGTTATACGGCGCTCGTCGGTTTCCAGACTTATCCCTGAAAAGCCGTCAGAAAGTGCTGCAATGCTCCGCTCCTCGTCGGGGTATATCCATACAGCAGGATGACCGGAAGACCATCTTCCCCGGTGCGGTACAGCCACATGAAGAGACTGGCTTTGCACTGCGTCCGGGTTCTTTCAGCACCTGTACCCGGGGTCTCATCTGCCATATTCCCTCAGCAGCAAGCTGGCGGTGAAAATAATCATACAGTGATGGCGGAAATAATGCCCAGCACTGTAAAGATGATCCAGTTCGCAAGGGTTGTCCTGCTGACAGCGGCACCATACTCTTTCCAGTCGCTTTTCCTGACGATGAGGCATGCGTTTGCATACTTCTGATAGGTGTCCATGCAGCCGTGGAAGAAGCCGGACCCTTTGCCCAATAAAGTGCGGGCGGTACTTTGGATTTGACGATCCTGAACTTTTTCCGTATCAGGGCAACCATAGCTTTGTAGTATTCATAAACTTCATTTGGCAGGGTAAAGCAGGTTTCCCCTGCGAGGGGACGTATTCTTCTCCGATACGTTCATCGGGCCTGCACCGGACGAACACATCTTCTTCATCAGCCCAGTATTGCTTTTGCCATGAACACAACGAGACCTTTAAAAAGTTCCCGCATGGGTGGCTTTTTTCTTCCGTGGCTTTGTGGCTCGGCTGCAGTCTTCTTCCGGAAGTTCGGATCACAGTAAAAACTTCAGCACCATTAAACAGATTCAACTGTCGAGAATATCAGCGTGTCTTTTCGCTGGAAGAGCCGAAAGTTTTTTTCGTCGAATAGTCCACCTGTTCCTGAAGCGCATCTCATGGGCAGTCTTTTCCTCAATGATCGTTTCTGAGGGAACGGATCGAGTTCTGTCTGCTCGGACATTATCGTATTCAGTTGTGAAATAGTATCGCTTCAGCTCTCATAGCTGAATGTCTTTACACTGGAAGCCACAGCTTTTTCTCCTTGGTTTTGATGCGCTTTATTATACCAGAAAAGCAGTCTTCCTAAAGAATCCTCTTGAAAAATGCCAGCCAGGTTTGGGCATGCCACATTCCTGTTTCAGGGCTTTGGGCTGGTCGATATCGATACCGGACATGAGCCAGTCAAACTCTCTCTCCGGTCAGATTCTGACCTCAGGTATTTCGGCCACTGGTATCCGCCATGCACTGTCAGCTTTTTTATAGATCAGTACAAAACCATCTGCATCGCGGTACAAGGCCTTGATCCGGTCGGCGTCTGCCACAGAACGAAACAGAGAACTGGATGCAGGATCCAGCTTCAGCTGTTCTTCCACGACTGCACAAAAGTCGTCAATAGATTTGCGCATATCGATTGTAACCGCAGACAATGTAGATCCGTATAGAATTTATCTCACAGAAAGTTTTTAACACACAATGTGCCAGTATTGCCACAATGTTACCTGATGACTCCGACAGTGTTTGTAGAGATATCTTTATAGGTTTAAGTATGGATTAATTGTACTTAAAGATAAAAAAGTCCGTCAGAGAATATGTTTTGACGAAAAAAGTCCATGAGAGAATATTTAGCAAATTCATGTTTTGAATTAGAATGAGTGATGTAATCAAGAGACAGGGATGCTGCTATATTTGTAAAAAACCGCTATTGTACCCTTATCTGAGAAAAAGGGTCGGGTTTGTCCCTTTTAAAATTTAAGACAAGAAAATACAATAGTTGCAACGAGTTATATATAAGTAGCTGCCAATACAAGTGCTTGATACATACCGGTAATTGCCGGGGAGAGGAGGTGAATGCACCATGGAGAAGTTATATTACACAGCAAAAGAGGTTGCTGAGATGCTTGATGTATCGGTATCTCATGCATACAAAGTAATAAGAGAAGCTAACAGGGAATTATCTTCTAAAGGCTTTTATGTCAGAGCCGGCAGAGTCAGCCGTAAGTATCTTGACAGTAAAGTATATGACTTATGTGATAAGACAGCATAATGGAAAGGAGTAGTGTATGGCAGCATACAAGGATGAGGCGAGGGGGACATGGTATGTCTCCTTCCACTACAACGATTGGACAGGTAAAAACAAAAGAAAGCTAAAGCGTGGCTTTCGGACGAGAAAGGAGGCATTGGAATACGAGCAGAAGTTTCTGCTGCAGCAGGCAATAAATCTGGATATGAGGTTTGAAGATTTCTACAAGCTGTATGAGGAAGATTTAAAGCCTAAGCTGAAGCTTAACACGTGGCGTACAAAGGATGTCATTTTTCAGAAGAAGCTGATTCCATATTTCAAGGACAAGAAGATGAATGAAATCAGTCCTGCGGATATTATCAAATGGCAGAATGAGATGATCAAGAAGAGACAGGCAGACGGTAAGCCATATAAGCCGACTTATCTGAAAACAATGCAGTCAGAGCTGTCAGCCATATTTAATCATGCGGTACGCTTTTACAATCTGAGAGAAAATCCTGTAAAGAAGGCTGGGACGATTGGTAAAGGCAAAGCTGATGAGATGGATTTCTGGACAAAAGAAGAATATCTCAAGTTCATAGAATGTGTAAAAGACAAGCCAATATCTTATTATGCGTTCCAGATTCTTTACTGGTGCGGAATAAGGGAAGGTGAACTGCTTGCTCTGACACCGGCAGATATTGATTTTAAGAATAAGAAACTTCATATTACAAAGTCTTATCAGTATATCAATGGTGAGGATATCATCACAGATCCTAAGACGGAAAAGAGCAGAAGGGATGTTGTAATTCCTGATTTTCTGGTAGAAGAGTTAAGACAGTTTATCGGAATGTTGTATGGATATGGCAGAGATGACAGAATATTTCAGATTACGAAGTCATACCTGCACCACGAGATGAGCAGAGGAGCTAAAGCGGCAGGAGTAAAGAGAATAAGAATTCATGATCTTAGGCATTCGCACATTTCTTTACTTATTCGCCTGGGTTTTTCAGCGGTAGCCATTGGAAATAGGGTTGGGCATGAGAGCCAGACAATCACATTTCATTATGCACATATGTTTCCGACAGAGCAGATTGAGATGGCTGATAAGCTTAATGAAGAATTTGTGCCGGGTACAGGGAATGGAGGTGGTGTCAGTGAGTGGAGTTCATAAGAATCCGACAATCAGTTTTCGCATATCAGACTATGAAAGGCGTGAAATTGAAGCAAGAATCAAGGCAAGTGGAATGATGAAGAAAACATTTTTTACAAGATGCTGTATCTATGGTCGAATCTGTGTTGTAGGTAAGAAAGAAACTGTATATATGCTTGTGCAGACGCTTGAGAAGATGCAGGCAGATATTCACAAAATGTATGATGAAATCATAGAAACAGGACAGATAAAAGAAAAAGAATCACCGGTTGATGGTGAAGCTTATACAGATATTGAAGAATTGCAGCATGACTATCTTGCTATGATAAAAACAGTTGTGGATATGCTGGATGGAGCAAAATACCTCTGGCAGAAATAGTGGCTTTCCTGACGGCAATCGGGAAAGCCACGGCAGATAACAAAAGCGGGCTTCTGTTACCAAAACACCAATTAAAGTATAACAGCAGCCCACTTTTGAGACAATGATTATTTACGAAAGTGAGGCAGACAGTGGAAACAAATACAGAATTAAAAATGATACACCTCTCTGAGGTTGAATCACAGCAGATTAAATGGCTGTGGTATCCATTTATCCCTTATGGAAAGCTGTCAATAGTGCAGGGAGACCCAGGTGATGGAAAATCTACGCTGATACTTAATATTGCGGCAAAGTTATCAAGGGGAGAATGTATAGACGAAAATATGAATATTACTGAGCCTGTAAATGTAATATATCAGACGGCAGAAGACGGACTTGCAGATACAGTCAAGCCGAGGTTGGAAGCTGCAAATGCAGACTGCAGCAGAATATCAATCATAGATGAGTCTGATAAGAGTGTCAGTATGACGGATGACAGGATAGAGGAAGCCATAAAAAGAGAAAATGCGAAGTTGTGCATTTTTGATCCGATACAGGCTTATCTTGGCGGTGATACTGATATGAACCGGGCAAATGAAGCCAGAGAAATGACGAAGAAGCTTGGAAGTATTGCTGAAAGAACAGGCTGTGCCATTGTTCTTATCGGTCATATGAATAAAGGCTCAGGAGCAAAGGCTGCTTACCGGGGAATGGGTTCCATTGATTTCTTCGCTGTGGCAAGGAGTGTAATGCTTGTCGGCAGAATAGAAGGGCAGAGTAATCTCAGGGCAATGATACAGATAAAGAATAATCTTGCAGCATTTGGTCATCCAAAGGCATTTGAATTGGTAGAGGACGGATTTCATTGGTTAGGTGATTATGAAATTACTGCTGATGAAGTACTGGGCGGTATGGTGCCAAAAGCAAGCAAGCTTGAGATGGCAAAGCAATTTTTAAGAGAACGGGCAGAAAGAACACAGAAAATTTTAAGTACAGAGATTATAGAACTTGCAGCACAGGAAGGAATATCGAAAAGAACACTTGAGACAGCCAAGAAGGAACTCAATATAAAGGCTGAGCGTTGCAATAATAACTGGTACTGGAATTTGAGAGCATAAAAATTAACATCGCAACATTGCAAAGTGTCAGGTTTTGCAATCTTAATGATTGCAAGGTTGCAAAATATATAGACCTTGCGATGTTGCGGTCTTGAAAAGAAAGGACAATTACTATGACATTATTTGAAGAACTAGGTGTTGAGTATAAAGAAGTGGATGGCATTTTATATCCTCTTTTATCTGTTGATGAAGCAGAATACAATCTTGCGGATATTGGAAAATATGGTCTGATGTGGCTTAGGTATATGGAAGAAAATGAACCTTCTGGGTATCGTCATATGGCAAGAATGGGACAGTTGAAAAAGCAGGCAGAAGCAATAAATGAAGAAGCTTATGAGCGATTGGACAATATTGAAGAGACTTGGTTGAAAAAGCATATGACAGGTAAAAAGAAAACATTTATGGAGCAGCTGCATTTGCGGAATCAGGCAAGAGCGATGGCAGAGGAAATCGTGATAAATGAGATTGTGTTTAAGTGCAGATGAGGTTTAAAAAGCTGATGCCAAAACCCTCGGAGAGCCCCCGCAGTTTTGTCAGTATGACGAAACTGCTAGGGGGTTATCATCTATGGCAGAGCCAAGATGATAACCGCACTTCTCCGATAGAAATTACGAATAAGAAAGGATAAAATGCCTATGGGAAATGTATCATACTCTGCTCATATAAGCAATGGCAAGAGTGCGATAACAAGTAAAAAAGCACTTGCAGGAGTTGCAAAGCATAACCTGCGTAAATATAAATCCGCAGATTACAGTTCAGATAATGTCAGGCTGATTTATGGAACAACGGATTTGTTTCAGGATGTTAAGCGGGTATATCACAGAGAATTTGATGATGTGGTAAAGGAATATAACAGCAGGCAGAAAAGAGAAGACAGAAAGATAAAGGACTACTTTGAACATGTTGCAGATCTTAATCAGGATATGGCGGTAGAGATTATTTTTCAATGCGGGGACAAGAAATATTGGGACGAGCATTGGAAAAACAAAAATTATATGTCTGAGGTATTTGATTATATTCTTGAATGCCTGCAAAATCTACTGCCGGAGTTCAAGATTGCAAATGCGGTCATACACTTTGATGAAGCCAGCCCGCATATGCATGTGGTAGGCGTTCCAGTATGGGAAGGAGCAAAGCGTGGCTTATCTAAGAAAGTATCAAAAAGAAATGTATTTACACCACAAACATTATCTGTGATTCTTCAAGATAAATTGAGAGCGGAGGCAAGTTATGGATTTGAATGTTATTTCAAGGAACAGCTGGCAGAGAAGAAAAAAGGTCGCAACCATGACTTGTCTGTGACAGAATATAAGGTAGCACAGGAGAGTAGGAAGCTTGCTGATATAAAGCAGCAGAACAATGAGGAGCAGGAGAAAAATACTAAACTGAGAAGCAATAACGCAAGCATATCATATCAGATTGCCACACAGGAACAACGTCATAGCAGAAATCTGGATGTTATAGCTGCTGATGAAGACAGGCTGGAGACAGTCAGAAGTAGTATTAATGCAGCAGAAACGGAATATGCAAAATATGCGGATATGATTACGGATAAAAAGAATGATCTGGAACTTCTTTCTTCTAAAGAAAGTGAACTGATTGAAAGAACAAAAATTGCAGAGAACGTATATGATATGTTCCGACAGGCTGGAACTGATGATGTTAGGGAGAAGCTTATTGATGTAATGTATGAGAACCAGAAGCTTAGAGAGGAAAATACGACATTAAAGGAACTGCTGGAAAAGGCGTATGAGTTTATGAAGCAGTTTGTAATTGATGGGGTTAATCTGTTGGAGAGGTTCTTGGAGAGTGTGGGGAAGGTGGTTGGAAAGATAAGATAATCTTTGATATAATATGATATAAATTAAGAGAACTCATAATTAATTAAGAAAAGAGCTTGATAGAAAAAGAAAAGTGTGATAATATTATTATGAAATGAGAAAATATGTTCGAGGAAGAAACGAAAATGAAGATAAGCTATAAGAAATTATGGAAGTTATTAATTGATCGAGATATGATGAAAAAATTTAGCAAAGGAGGCCGGGATAAGCACAGCCTCAATTGCTAAATTAGGAAGAAATGAAAATGTGAATACAGATATTTTGCTTCGCATTTGTGTTGCTTTAAAATGTGAAATAAGTGATATATTAGAAATTGTTGTTGATGAATAAAGGAGAATGGTCATGAAAACACCTCATTTAGTACAATATCAGGGAAGTAAGAGAATTATAGCCCCAGAAATAGTTAAATTTTTTCCAACAACATTTGATAGACTCATTGAGCCATTCGCAGGTACATGTGCCATTACAATTTTATCCGCTGCACAAGGACTATGCGATGAATTTTGGATTAATGATATTAATCAACCTCTTGTAAATCTTATGGAAGAATGTATAAACAATCCTTTAAAATTAATTGATGAATATGAAAATATATGGAATGGACAATTTGCTGAAGGAGAAAATAATATAGATTATTTCTATAAAATCAGAGAAGAATTTAATAAAGGTAAAAAAGATTCAGCTAGGATGCTTTTTTTATTAGCAAGGGTAGTAAAGGGTGCGGTGAGATATAATTCAAATGGAGAATTAAATCAGTCATGTGATAAAAGACGCTATGGAACAAAACCGAATGTTATTGCCAATAATGCATTAGCAATATCTGGATTGTTAAAAGATAAGGCATCATTTTCGAATTTAGATTATAAAGATGTATTATCTAGAGCACAAAAAGGAGATTTGGTTTATATGGATCCTCCTTATCAGGGAACTTCAAAAAGAGACAATACTAGAGATAATAGATATATTCAGGGCGTAGAATTTGATGAGTTTGTAGAACAGCTAAGAGAATTGAATGATAGAGATATAGATTATATAGTTAGTTATGATGGTAAAACAGGTGATAAATTTATTGGAAAAACTTTACCTAAATCATTAGAATTAACACATGTTTATATAAATGCTGGGTTATCAACACAGGCAACACTTAATGGCAAAAATGAAATTACATATGAGTCATTATACGCTAGCAAAAATTTAATAAAAAGGCAAGAAAAATATGAACAAATGAAATTGTGTTTTGCATAAGGAGAAAAAATATGGATTTACCACAGGATTTTATAAGTGTTTTAAATGCAGTAACAAATAAGAGGGCAAGGTTTGTAATAGATACGATTCTGGAAAAGGGATATTGTAGTACAGAGGATTTAAAAAATGGTGGATATGAACATGCTCCAAGAGCTGCACGAGATGTAAGAGAATTGGGTATTCCATTGGAAACTTACAAAATAAAAGATTCTACAGGGAAAAGTATTGCAGCTTATAGATTTGGTGATTGGGAAGAAGCAAAGAAAAAAAATCAGTTATCTAAAACATCCGGAAGAACGCAGCTTACAGAAAAATTAAAAAATGCATTATTGGAATATTATGGTGCTAAGTGTAATTTATATGGTGAAGAATATCCTGCAAGGTTACTTCAACCAGATCATCGCATTCCATATGAAATAGGTGGAGATCCAGAGAATATGATGGATTTAGATCGATTTATGTTGTTATCGCCTTCAGCAAATAGAGATAAATCTTGGGCATGTGAGCATTGTGAGAACTGGATTAAGAAAGATATAAGTATGTGTAAGAAGTGTTATTATGCATATCCGGAAAATTACAGTCATATTGCTGGAAAATTAGAGAAAAGAGTTAATGTGATTTTTAATGATAAAGATATGCATTTGTAACGAATTGCTTAGTCAAGCTAGTGCAAATGGTATTACATGCGAAGAAGAAACAAAAAGAATGATTGCATATTATCAGAAGATGTTAAAAGTGCGAGGTGATAAAAAATAAAATGCAAGAAAAATATTGGAATTATATGGTTCAAATAAAAGCGTGGACTTTTTATTTGGATATATATGCAGAGGATTCGTATAAATGGGATAGAAGAATTAATATATATGGAGCAATTGCGTCATCATCGAGCATAGCGGCATGGACAATATGGCGAAATTGGTCATTTATATGGGCAGCAATTATAGCAATATCGCAAGTGCTTACTGCAATAAAACAATATTTGCCATTTGGAAGAAGGTTAAAATATCTTCAACCATTTATTGAAGATATGAAGTTGCTTTTATTTAAAAATGGAGTATGATTGGTATAAGGTTGCAGCAGGTGAATTATCAGAAACTGAAATTAATGGATTGTTATATTCATATAAAAAGGAATATTCAGGCATTGAAAGTAAATATTTAAAAGAAGAAATCTTAGTTGAAAATGTTAAATATAAAAATAAAGCTGACATAAAAACAGAAGAATATTTTAAAAATAATTTTTAGGAGGTAGATAGAATGGCAGATAAAACAAATCAGTCACCAGAAACACAAAAGAGAGGATTTTCATTACCAACAACATCTGTAAAACCACCAATGCCACCAGTTAAGGAACCTAAAAAAGAAAATGATAAGAAGTAAAGGAAGAATAAATGAGAAAAGCATTATGTGTAGGAATTGATAGCTATCAAAATATAGATGATTTGCATGGATGTGTGAATGATGCTAATGCGGTCAAAGCAGCTCTAGAGCGTAATGGTGATGGAACATTAAACTTTGATGTAAAGATTATGTGTTCAACAAGTGAAAATTCATATATTAATAGGGGAGAATTACGTGATGCGGTGGAGGAATTATTTAAGAGCGATTCGGAAATAGCGGTTTTTTATTTTTCAGGACATGGATCTATTGATAGTCTTGGAGGGTATTTATGTACTAGTGAGGTCAATAGACCAGATGATGGACTTTCGTTAAATGACATTATGGGGTTTGTTGCAACTTCGAGGGCTCACAATAAGGTAGTAATTCTTGATAGTTGCTTTAGTGGAGATATTGCTAATAAGACCGAAATGCCAAATTTTTCAGTCATACATAATGGAACGACATTATTGGCTGCCTGTGGAAAGACAGAGTATTCTACGGAGAAAGATGGTCATGGAGTATATACATCATTATTAGTTGAGGCGTTATATGGAGGTGCAATGAATTTGTTGGGAGAAGTCTCTCCGGGAAGTATTTATTCGTATATAGATAGATCCTTGGGAGGATGGGAACCACGACCAGTATTTAAAGCAAATATCAATGGTTTTGTATCATTAAGAAAGAATACACCTCCGATTTCAATATTTGAATTGCAGAAGATAACAAAAATATTTAAATCAAAATATGATGAGTATCATCTTGATCCTACATATGAACCGGATAAACATGAGGCAGATATAAAAGAGGTAAATAAGGATCATGAGGCGATTTTTTTCAACATTGCAGAAGTATGTAAAATTAAATTTAGTTGTACCTGTTGGAGAGGAACATATGTATTATGCTGCAATACATCATAAGGCATGTAAGCTGACTACACAGGGACAGCATTATTGGAACCTTGTAAAGAAAAACACTATATAAATAAAGGAGATTATTATGAGAATTAATGTATTTATACCACACAGATGGAATTATAATGATTATGAGGAGATAAGTGCTTTATTAGATAGAACCAAATATAATGTGAGAGATTATTCGGTACCAAGTACATCACCATTTGATAGCATTGATAGTAGGTACAATGTTGATCCACAAATAAAAAGGCAGATACGATATGCTAGTGTAATTGTATGCTCCAATCGACCTGCAAATAGTAATGGTATGTCAATTGAGGAAATTAAATTTGCTATTGAAATAGGAAAACCAGTTGTTGCGGTAAAGATAACAAATAGCACAGCCTCGGATTTGATAAGTTTGAATGTTCCTGTTATTTCAAATAGGAAAGACTCATTAGAAAATTGGATAAGTCAAAATGTATAATATTGTGTTAAGTATGATCCGCATTGCAGATAATATTAAAAACAATAATATAAAGCTTTCGTATATTAAGAGGAGATAATATGGGAAATAGTTATCTAGATGTATTAGAACGAATAGCAAATGCACTGGAGCAACAGAATGGGATACCAATATGGGAAATATTAATTAATATAATTCCTTGGATAGGGGTTATTATACCAATAGTTGTATTGTTTATAGAGCGTGGGGAAACTAAACGACCATATGTTGAAGTGTCATTTGAACTTGTGCGGAGCACAATGGCATGCTTAGTAATAAGAAATGTAGGTAGGGTTCCAGCAGAGTTAAAGTCTATGACTTTTAATGATTGTTTTATACAACAGTTATCCCCTGAGAAGGCAGAAATATTAAAGAATAAAAATAAAATGAATGTCACAATATTTCCGAATAGATATTGGGTACTCTCTTTAGATAAAAATGTATTTGATGTTATTAAGTTTGAAAATACAAAATTAGAGGTAACATATACTTATTCAAAAATTGGAAAAAGGAAAGAGTATAGTGATTATACAGAAATAGATTTTAAAGAGTATAAATCTTTTTTAGTATATTTATCAGAAATAGATGAATTAAAAAATATGGCAGAAAAAAAGCTTAATGATATTACAACCTTATGTGATAATATAAATAAGCAAATGAAGGCATAAAGCATATAAATCCATTTATTTTTTGAATTAATATGTGATACCTATATGATACCTAAATTTTTGAAAATATAAAATAATTGTGATAAAAGGTGTAATAATTGCCATTAAAAGCTCTAGAAATCAAGCCTTCACAGGGATAATAAGTTTCTCTGCGGGGAGTTTGAATAATTTTCAAAAGCTCGCAAAGCCTAGTAAAATGTGCATTTGCGAGCTTGTTTTTTGCCTTGCGGTACTATTTTGGTACTAAAGAAAAAGTTGCGGATATTTTTTTTATATTATCACACTGAAAAGTAGTAATATTGTTTTTTTCAATAATCTTTGTTTGTTTTTTATTTATGCTATCTTGAGAACTGTCATGATATAAGGGGCATACAATATAAATATCTTCATTTTCGTATACAACAGCATATAAATGAACTGTACTATTTTCCGTTTGGTATTCATATTCTGAAGAATAAAGTTCTTGATTTGATATATCTTCTAATACTATTTTATATGAAGTTCGAATACGATCATTATATACACCCATAAAGTATGACAAAGGTATTATTATTATTGCTGTTATAACTAGGACTATAATATATGTTTTAAATGATTCTGCAGATGTTGTATTTTCTTTTGCTTTTTTATGCTTTTTCTTTTGGGGTTTTGCTTGCTTAGAATATACGATTATTTCTATTGCAAAAATATTAATGGATATAATTATTCAATCAATTGCAGAGAGTATGAAACTTTTTCTGTAAAATAATGTTTGGAAGGTTCTTCTATGATACAATAAATATCATTAGGAGGACCTTTTATTATGGCAAGACAAAAGAAACCGGTACATCGAGTACAAATGACCGAAGGAAAACGAAACATCATCCATCAGCTCCTGGAAGAGTATGATATCCAGTCTGCTGAAGACATCCAGGATGCGCTCAAGGATCTTTTAGGCGGTACCATTAAGGAAATGATGGAAGCTGAAATGGATGATCATCTTGGCTATGAAAAATCAGAACGTTCGGATAATGATGATTACCGCAATGGGTATAAGCGCAAACAGGTCAACAGCCGATATGGATCGATGGAAATCGAAGTGCCGCAGGACCGAAAATCAACATTTGAACCACAGGTGGTGAAAAAACGTCAGAAAGATATTTCTGATATTGATCAGAAGATTATTTCCATGTATGCCAAAGGAATGACTACCCGACAGATTTCCGAAACCATCGAAGATATTTATGGCTTTGAAACCTCGGAGAGTTTTATTTCCGATGTAACCGATAAAGATCCTGCCACGATCGAAGACTGGCAGAACCGGCCGTTGGACGAAGTCTATCCCATTCTCTACATCGACGCAATTCACTATTCCGTAAGAGATAATGGTGTGATCCGAAAGCTTGCAGCTTACGTGATTCTTGGAATCAACACGGAAGGAAAGAAAGAGGTTCTGACCATCAGCGTTGGCGACAACGAAAGCGCAATACTGGCTTTCCGTTATGAACGAACTGAAAAACCGGGGTGTCAAAGATGTATTAATCATCTGTGCAGATGGTTTAACCGGCATCAAAGAAGCAATCGCTGCTGCTTTTCCAAAAACCGAGTATCAGCGCTGTATCGTACACCAGGTAAGAAACACACTGAAATATGTCCCTGACAAGGACAGAAAAGCATTTGCAACGGATCTAAAGACCATTTATCAGGCCGCAGATGAAAAGAAAGCGCTGGCAGCCTTAGATCGTGTAACTGAAAAATGGTCTCCCAAATATCCGAATTCCATGAAACGCTGGAAGGATAACTGGGATGCCATCTCTCCAATTTTCAAGTTTTCAACGACGGTCAGAACGGTGATTTATACCACCAATGCGATTGAATCCCTGAATTCCACCTACCGGAAGCTGAATCGGCAGAGAAGCGTATTCCCAAGTGATACGGCCCTTTTAAAAGCGCTGTACGAAAAAATGGACCAGTACGAAATTCATTTATAGAATTAAATCGAGGATTGTGAGGAAATGGATGATGATATTGATTTGGAAACTAGTAAGCCAGAGCAGAATAAGGCAGAACCGATGGTTGATCTTGATGTTGTCATGGGAGCAAAAGATTCAGGAGAAAATGTTGCAGGTGATGTAGCTAAAGCTTATAAAGTCGATAAAACTGCTAAGGATGAAGTGAAAGATGTAACAGAAGCAACTGTTAATGTAGAGACTGCAGATGCTTCGGGAAAAGTTGAGGATTCAAATGCGAAAGTAGTCAGTATCGGACAGTACAGGGCTGGATGATAATCATGATATTGATGTGGAAGGAGTGCATATTATATGAGCGAAAAAAAGGCTGGATGCCAAGAACAGATGGAGAAATGTTGTTGTAGCATTTCGTATGTCACCAGAAAGGTTGCCTTGAGTGGCCTTTCAAAGCAGGATTATATCATTCAATGTCTGCTGAAACATGAAATTAGAGTGGTTGGAGGAATGAAGGTTGCGAGAAAAGTCAGGATTCATCTTGATACCATTCTGGAAGAATTGCAGTCGCTTGACGATTCAGACCGGAATGTGGATGTTGAGGATCTACTGGTTCCGCTAAGACATGTGCTTGATATTTTAGATGGTGATGAGAAAGGTGTTAATTACAATGAGTAAAACGACATTTGAAAAGTTTGGAATTCCATATGAGGAAAGAAACGGGATTTTTTATCCGGTGCTTGCGGCAGGAACAGAGAAGGCAGATATAGATGCAGGAAAGTATGGTCGTATGTGGATCGAGTATATGAAGGATGAATATCCTGTCAGATACAGAAGTCTTGTCAGATTTGCAGAGCTTGAAGAGAGAGCGGATGAAGTCAATGATACAGCATTTGAGCTGCTTGATGATATTGAAAATTCATGGCTTAAAAAGCATAAACCGAAAAAAAAGCCTGGTTCTTTCGCAGAACAGCTACAGCTACGGA
>VOFC01000069.1_pt1 | contig 14724 bp, 18 predicted proteins | sample 5384161 | NCBI WGS metagenome assembly VOFC01 (sample SAMN12384722, study PRJNA508395) | human gut metagenome | isolation source: healthy gut B | host: Homo sapiens | reverse complement strand
ACTCATCCGGCGTTCCATCGATTGTGTTATCAGGCATTTAATCAATCACCAATAGAAAGTTGTTCAGATTGCCGCTAATTTTGCGGCAGTACGCAGATTGTTGATTTCGGTCAGTTGTTTTCTTGTTACAGTCAGTTGTTTACAGATACTCTTGAGGGCAGCAACATCCTGGTCGGTCAGCAAAGGCTGATACCGTCTATGGAGCAGCACCAGATTGCTGTATCGCTCTTGGCCGCCCTGCTCCTTTGGAACTTTCATGTGACACACGATGCTGTCGGGCTGCAAGAACCATTCACCGCTGACAACGCACTTGCCTTTCTGGGCCGACAACAAAGAGAGCCTGCAATCGGCATATTCCAGGCTGTGGCCCTCCGGCGGATGTTCCCGCAGATACGCGAACAGGGTCGCATCCATCTCCAGATTATCGTGTATCTTTTTCCGTCCCGCGGGAGAGAAGCAGCAGACGGCGGTGCTGATTCCGATTGCGGTTTTATACTTGATGAACGCAATGGGGTAGATTGGCCGGTTGATACCGGACACATACCGCACCATTTGAGAAGCGCCGAAATGCTCCTTTTTTCGCTGTCCGTCATGGCACCGCCCTCCCGGGCGGCTGGCAGCCGGATTCCGTGTTCAAACGGTTGGTCAGCACTGTCATGACTCTGCGGTGGATTTTTCGGCAGTCCAGACTGATACAGGTAGCAATCCTTCTTTCATGCCCAATATTCCAGGCATTGCCCGCGTTCGCGCATGGCTTTGTATCGGACACGCCTTGCCGCATTTTTTTTGTCACAGATATGGGACTTCAGTTTTTCCGTTACCGGGTTGCACTGCCACTGGCTTTCTATCCAATGGTCAAGTTCATTCAGAACCACATTTGCCAGCAGTGGGGAAATAATTCCGCCTTGCGGCGTTCCCTTTGTTGGGTGTTCTGTGTTGCCGTCCGGCATGAGGGATTGGACCATGCTTTGAGAATCCTACGGATTACATAGAGCAGTTCTTTATCCCGGATATTCAGTGACCATAACTGTTTTATCAGTTTTGAATGGTCTACATTGTCATTAAACCATTGAAAGAAACCTTTTATGTCAAACTCTACTACATAGTAAAGTCCTGACCTCTGCATAAGGCGGTGTAAATGATTGCAGCGATTGCATTTTCAACCGACCTATTCGGGCGGAACCCATAGCTGTTACTGCTGAATTTAGCTTCGCAGATGGGCTCCAGGATTTGTTTGATGCATTGCTGCACCAATCTGTCCCAGATGCAAAGGGAATCCCAGCGGCCTTGTTTTGCCGTTGGGCTTCGGAATGTCTTTCCGGCGCACAGGTTTGGGCCGATAGCCGTGCTCGCTGCCTGTGACGATTTTTCTGACCTTACCGATGACCTCAGCCGGTGGAAGCCGTCCGATGTCACCGATATTCTGCTTATCTGTTCCTCTGTGTAGCTGCCTGTGTTGGCCTTGATATTCCTGTAGGCCAGCATGATGTTGTCCCGGGGTTAATACCAGTTCCATCAGGCCGGTGAAAGTTTCTCCGGCTTTGCTTTTGGCGTACAGTTCGTCAAATGTCCGCTGCATACCGTAATACTCGGCGTGGCGGAGATACTCCATACGCATTTGGACTTTTTGGTTTCTTCTTTTGGCATAAGGCATCACCTCCAATTTGGAGAGTGACCCTTTTGTGTCTTACTCGAATCCTTATGATTGGATTGAATAATGCCTGTTTCCACAATTCGACTTGATCAAAGGGAAGCGGCTCTGCCAGCATCTCATTGCAGGCGTTCAGCAGACCGGACAGATTCATACCGGGCTGCCAGCGCATGGCCAGAGCAGCTGCGACCCACCAAATCAGCGGAAGAGGCAGCAGCCAGATCCACCAAAAGGGGTTGGTGTTTTCTGCAATCAGCGTTCTGCCGGTTTGCGGCGGGCTTTGCTGCTTTGGTGCGGCATCTGATCAAGCAGGTTCCAGAAATCATCAGTATTCAGAACACATCCTCCTTATCAAATAAAAATGCCAGGGGAAAACTTCCCTGGCAGGATATAGATGGTAATTCAGCGCATATGGCCGAAGAGATGGAACGGCACTTTGGCGCGCAGCAGATTGGCAAGGGCCGCGTCGGCGGCATCGGTGTAACCGCCGCTGGCAATGCGCTGGTTGCGCAGGTCATTGAGGGCATTCCTTGCCAACAGGTATTCGTCATCCCCAGGCACAGACGTCCGGGTGCCGTGGCATCGATGCGCAGAATCAGCTGGCCGATTTCGGTATAGGATTTGCCCTTGGCCTTTCTCTCGCGGTACTGCGCATGGAGTGCGCGAATGAGGATGCTTTTGTCGTTCCGGTCTATCTTCATAACTCGTTCGCTCATTGGGGTTCCTCCTTTGGTTCGTTTTACCGAAACAGTATCACGCGCCAGCACAAATAGCCATCCCCCAATTGAAAACAATCGGAAAACTTTTACCCGCGTACCAGACCGTCACGACGGATTCGGATGGGCGATCTGGGCATGGGAGAATGTTCCTTGCGGGCGGCCAGAATGGCGCGGATCTCGCCCAGTTCCAGCCGAACGCTGGGGCGCTTACCCCGGGCCCGCACCTGGTCGGCGTGGAATCCGGGCCCACATAGGCGGCGATTTCTCGCTGCTGTTCGAGGAAGGCATGGACGGAGGGGCGGGTTCCGGCTCCGTCTGGTGACGGGCCGGGAAAGGAAAAACCGGTGCTTCTTCCTCCTTCCGAGGGTCTTTCTGCGGAGTGTCTGGTGCTTCAGTGGGCACAGCCTCCATGTCCTGCGCCACCTCGCCCACCGCTTCTGCTATGCCGGTGTCCACCACATCCAGCTGCAGGCGGTCAAAGATACGATTGACCTTGGAGGCATCGTCAGCCAGGATTGCAATCTCGATATGGTCGGGATCGGTCTTGTCCCGCATGGGGACAAACAGCAGGCCGTGCATTTTTCGCTTCGTGGGCGAACTCCCGCATCCGCTCTTTCTCCACCGAGAAGAACTTCAGCGGCTTGCCTTCCCGCAGCAGGCGGACCAGCCTGGTTTTCGCCGTGGGTCTTTTTTCTGATCCTGAAGCACCGCGGCCACAAACTTGGCAAAGGTGACCGCTGCCCTGCCCGAGAGCCGCAGAGCAACCTCGGTGCCCTCCAGCGAGTAGCGAACGACCTGATCTGCCGGTTCTGCTCCGTAGTTCATCTGGCTTCTCCTTTGCGCTGATGAGTTTCTTTGGCCTTCGGACGGCTGATCACCTCAAAGGAATCCGTTCCGGGCAGAAGGCTCAGTGACCGGCCGTTGTCCCACTTCATAAGAAGCTGCCCCGCATCATCCACGCCCATCACCGTGCCTGTCGTTCCTGGCGGGATAGGCTGGGGATCGTCGGGCATAGCCAGCAACCGAACGCGGGTGCTGGGCGGATAGTGGTCACGGGCGTATTGGAGCCGATGTTTCCATTGTGTTTCGTTCATAAGCGTTTCTCCTTTCCTGTTCGGCACGGCGCTTCTGTTCTTCTTCCTGGCGCTGCGCTATTTCCAGAGAATGTTCTTCGATTCGTTTGCACAATTTGATGGTCTTGCGCAGTTCCCGCAGACGTTGGGTGAACAGCGGGATTTGGTCGCTTTCCGGATTGGTTTTGTACAGGCGATTGCGCTCTGCGTTCAGCTTCCGCACCTCTGCTTCCGTTTGGGCACGGAGATCCCGTAGCTGCGCCAGAGTGCGGGTATCCCGGTTCATCAGAAATTCGTACTGCTCAATTCGTTTGTCGAGCTGACGGATTTTCTCCCGCACGGCCGGGGATGGATGCCAAGGTTTACGGTGAAAGACCCCCAGCATATACAGTTCCCGATAATAGAAAACGCGCAAGCCTTTGAGCTTGCGCACTTTCTGATAGGTCCCGTGCAGCCGGACATGACGGACGTGTGGTTCGGCGGGGTAGGTTTTTCTGTGAGTAGAGGATACGCTGTTGGATAGCCTCCGGGGTGTACTGCTTTCCCCAAGGTTTTGAACCGAATCGGACGAGGTTTTCCGGGCGGCTTCAGCGTAGGATATTTTCGATTGAAACGGAAGGTGTATCCTTTCTGACTTAAACACTGCAGAAATTGCCGCCAGGTCAGAGCCTGTGAGATCGCTTCATCCACGTCCTGGCGCACCATAGATGTCCAGTTTGGACGATTCTCCTGTTCGTCCAGCCAAACGTGGTACGGCATGGAGGACTGTTCGCTTTCTTTGGTCTCAATGATGGAAAGTCCATATTTTCTGCATAGCGCATCAGAACGTGCCCGCACTTCAGTATAGTAGGACTTGGCATTGCTGTGGTATTTCCGGCCATTATCCAAAGCCACCGAACACCACACATGTGATTGTGATAGTGTTTGGTGTTGAGGTGGGTGGTAACCACCGTTTGAAAACGGCCTTGCAGCAGTTGCTCGGCCAGCTCGACCCCGATTTGGTGAGCCAATTCCGGCGTGACTTCTCCTTCGGCAAAACTCTGGACAAGGTGGTATCCTTGCACACCGGCTGTTTGCTGCCACCGTTGTACCGTGTCTCGCATATCCTCAAAGGCGGTTTCGCACACAGCTGAGTCCCGTTTCAAAACAATCCAACTCCGTCTTTTCTCGGTTTATGGCATAGTCCACTGCGTCCTGCAAAGACTTGGGTCCTCGTGTCGTCTTGGTTTTATCCCGCACATAGTCCACCGCTCGGTCCAGGCAGCGGACGGGGATAATGGATGTATAAGCCATCCCGCATACAACCTCCTTATGTTATGTAAATTGTCGCATATAGCCTCTTGTGCTATACTGATACCAGATATTTCATTGAGTTATCGATTAAAGGCATATTTTTTCAAAGACTTGGCATGGGAGGTTGAACATGGATAAATATTTGAACGAAGATGCAATTACTGCGGAAATCATGTCCTATGTAAAGAACAGAATATACAACTATGCAGTTCTCATCGATGGTGATTGGGGAACAGGTAAAACATACTTCATCCAGAAAAGTATTATCCCAACCCTCGAAGGTTCTGGCTATATGCCTATATACATTTCTCTATACGGCGTCAACTCTACGGACACTGTTTCGCAAAAGATTGCGCTTTCCATTTTGACAAATAAGCTTCCTCTGATAAAAGGACTGTTGCAAAGCAATGTTTACCAGTTATCGGTTCTTTTGTCCTTCCAATAGGCCAAACTCTACTAAATGCCACAGGCATATCCATTCTCGAACCATTTTTCAAATCTCCTGTAGAAGATATTCCTTGGGATACCATTTTCAAAAAATTTAATGATTCAAGAAAACGTATTTTTATCTTTGATGACTTAGAACGTTGCTCATTGCCTATCAATGAAATACTAGGTTATATCAACAGTTTGGTTGAACACGAATCTGAAAAAGTTCTTATTGTGGCCAATCAGCAGGCTATCGGAAAAATGTCTTTGCGTAATGATTTGGAAGCCAAGTATCAGGTAGTACTAAACCCCCAACTACATCTAACAGAAAAAGTACGAAAAGTCTCCCAGTCATACTTTACATCACAGGACAAACTTGCTGATCAGCACATCACTGAATTTACACCAGATCAGTTAAGGCAGCACACTGCAGAGTTATTCAGTGAAAATGTGTTGTATAAAGAAATCAAGGAAAAACTGGTGGGACAAGAACTCTATTTTCGCCCCACATTGGAAAAAACGCTTCCTTGCATCATTGACGAGAGTTCCTTGGATGACGAAGTCAAAGAAGTCCTGACCCAGTCTCTTGATAAAATCTTGAACGTTTTTCAACAAGAGAATTGTTTGAATTTGCGTTCTTTCCAAGCTGCTCTTCTAACGCTTATCCGCATCTGGAATCTTCCATTTGACAAAAAGCATTAACCCGCTCGATAGACAGCAATTGTTAGAAGACTTATTTGTTGCTATTTTGCATAGCACAATACAACAAAAAAGGGAGGTCATCGGTACAAATGGGACGATGGAAAGTCTTATGCTCAATGTTCCTATTCTAAAAGGGCGCTTGCCTTTACCGGATATTTTCTTGGCTTTAAGTTCGTTGAGGACTACATATTTGAGTCCACCCTCAACAGTGAAAATGTCGTATCCACCATTAATACGTATGTTCAAAACGAAATTACTAAGCCAAGAGAAAAAAGTTATGATCCCATTCAGAAAACAACTCAATTTTGGTTAATGACGGACTCAGCGGTTGAAGATCTCTATAATCAACTCTATGAGTGCATCGGAACTCACGACTATACCCTTGTTGAGTTATTCAAATTACTATCCTTTTGCTTACAAACTTTCTGAAATTGGTTTTGCAGTTGACATAGACCAGTTTTTTCAAAAGTCTATAATGCTGTAAACAATATGGAACCTCTCTCAAAAGAGGATCTGCGTTACTTGGAATTATCAATGTTCGATGGAAGCTTCCTATCATCAGATTCTCCTAATTATCCAATCTTCAGGCAACAATGTGATGAGCTAATGACCTTAATGAAAGAGAAATCTCACGCTAGAGATGACACCCAGATAGCTGTATTGCTTAAAGAAAATGATGGTTGGGGTAAAAATTCTACGAGTATGTTTCTAGCAACCGAAACATTTTCCCATCTGAAAAAGCATTTCTTTCCAAATTCAACATAGACGCTCTCTTCGAAAAGCTCCGCTTTTCACCTCCTGATGATTGGCTAGCATTTAGACACAGTATACGCTTAATTTATAATTTTTCAAATCTAAGTGACTTTTACCAAGATGACTTAGAACCCGCAAAAATGTTAAAAGAAAAGTTGGAAAATGTCGTTTTGCCTTCCAAAATTGTCAACAACACACATAAAGCATGGTTGATTGAAAGCCTTCAAGATATAATCGAGAAGCTCGCTCCCTCAAAGCCTCAGCAATGAATTGTTTCACACTATATGAATGTCAATACAGCTGGCAATTCGTCTTTCCTTGAAAGATGATACACATTTTTTCAGCGTACACTCTCCCTTCTGGATTTTCCCGGAATTTTCCGTTTGGGTTGCGGCGCTTCTTCCGACAGACACGGATGGCTGATGTTGCGGTAGTCCATATTGAAGAAGATGCCTCGCAGCTTGCCCGAGAAGTGGTTTTCCTTGGCGATCTTTTCCGGCGTTCCACGGCTCTCGATGTAATCGTGGGGGCCACCATACAGGCGGGTCACCATCTCGTCCTTTTCGGAGTCATATGACATAAAGCGCAGATCAAAGCACACCGTCGAAAGCTGCATCCCCACAAAGGACGCAAAGTGCTGTTGGCGGTTTTCCTGCTCCGTCATCGGGGGATGGCCTTCTGCCGAAGGCTGCAGCTGTAGCGTGGTGGTACAGACGTTGGTCCAGAACTCCACCGGCAGATCAGACGGCAGGTTCAGGGTGGTGTGGTCAGGGACATAGGCCATATAGTATCGCTCAGCGTCCGGCTCTTTTCCCACCAGAATGCCGTCTTTGCTGATTTCGCTCACCACCAGCAGGCAGTTCCAAGCTTTCTTCTTTACGTCAAATCCCATGTACCGTTGTTTGGCGCGGATGACGACGGGCGGTCTGCGAAAGTCATCATTCACAAACAACTGGTAGTCAGCATCACTGAGCACCAGCACCCGCTGTATGGAGAACTTTTGCGGCTTACTCATGAACGGCGAAATATTCTGAAGTTCAGTAACATCCAGTACACCGGATACAAAATTGGCGGTTTCCCTGATATTTCTTTACCATTGATTTTTCACCTCCTTCCAGATTTCCCGGGAGATTTGAATCATTTTGTTAACACTCTCCTGACCGGCCACACCCGTACTGTTTGCCCGATGGGCCAACCATGGTTAAGCAATTTGATGTCGTTTTCTTCACCTGATATAATTATTTCAACATCCTAGGTTATGGAAAAGGTCTAAAGACAGAAAAAGAATTCAGGATATAGGAGGTCAAAATCAAAATGCTTTTAAATGGAATGTTCGCTTTCAGAAAAACAATTGTACAAATAAAAAGGAATCCCGATACAAGCACGGAATCCATTGCAGACCAGCAACCTTCTACGTATCCTCAGCACTTATACAAATATGTTTCACTTACGACCGCTGTTCAAATTTCTCGTCTATTTGATATTCTTATGTCTCATAGACTGTATTTCCCTAGATATACTGAGCTAAATGATCCCTTGGAAGGAGCTGCAATTGATATTCCCGTAGGTGGATATGCGGGAAGTTCTATATACAAGCAAGAAGATAGAGAAGACCCCTTCATTGGAGGACTCAAGGCCCAGTATAGGATTCTTTCGCTTTCTGATGATCCATGCTCTCCCCAACTATGGGCGCATTATGCAGGGAATTATACCGGCGCATGCTTATGCTTTAGGACAGATGGGAAATTTAGTTCCAAAAAGGTCCAGTATTTCCAAAGGAAACCCAAACCGAAAACCGAGACAATGGAAAATCAGCTTGAACCCTCAGTAGAAGATTGTAAGAAAATGGTGTATTCCAATTGGTTTTTAAAACAAAAAAGGCTGGGAATATGAAAGAGAGTGGCGAATTGTAGAAGAATCAACATCAAATTATTTCGACTATAATCCTGGCGAGTTGGTTGGAATTATACTCGGAACCAATTTGGATTCTCATATCGGCGATGCTATTAAGCATTGTGTGCCTTCGTCTGTTCGGATACTCAAAGCTTGGCCTGGACAACGCACTTTTGAAATATTAATTACAGATGGTGAGTATCAGAAATTAGGCGATGGGTCTCCAATACCTAAAAATCACAGATATAGATTCCTTTTGTCCAGCAACGTATAAGTCATTTGGCCATTATATTTATATATCTTTTACCAATTTATCTTGACAGCATTGTAGACCTTTCGTGTTAGCTCTATCATTTTTTCCACGCTTTTTTGCTCTGCTCTTCCAGTAGAATTAGCCTGATGAGCAAGTTGGTTTGCATTATTACAAAGTCCGGACACTTTTCGCAGCAGGTCCTCATGATGGGTACAAGGACGCGGACGAATGGTTTCACCCATAATCAGCGCCCGCAGGAGTTTTTCACGAGATAACCCGCTTTGCGCTGCCAGCCGGTTCAGATGCTGCAGTTCCTTCTCGGTCAGCCGAAGGGAAATAACACGGCGGCGCTTCCGTCCGGTCACCGGACGGCATCCGGATGCCCGATGTGAATTTCCGGGTTGTGGCACGACTCAAGGGTCACCTGCTTCTTCGGCACCCCCCGTAAGATCCAGAAGTGTCTTGTCCGGCAGATAGGCGCCGAATATCTGCGCGGCCACCCTGGTCAGGAGAATTGCTTCTTTTTCGGATACTGCAGTAACCAGAGAACAATGGAAGGCCCCGTACACCGTATCGTACCCTTCCTTGGGAATGTCGGTTTCAAAGGCATACCGCTGACCCAGGGCGCTGCAGAACTGCCGGTAGTCTTTGGGCGAGAGCTCCAGCAATTCTTCCGTAACGAAGGGGTACGGCACGCCTTCCGCAGCTTCTTCTTTCAGCCGTTCCAAGTCGGTCACCAGCGGGTAAAATTGTGCCCGCATTTCAAATCCACTCATGATTTCACCTGTTCCTTTCCAAATGTAACACGGCACTGTTCTCGTAGGCCGTCGGGGGTTTGGGGCATGCCCCAAGGATCTGCGTTTGGATATCCAAACGCTATGCTTGCAAAACACGTTCCCGCCCAAAGCATGGCAATCAAGTCGGATACACATACAAATTCGTATATGCTCCAGAGTGAATCAGTTCTGATTCATCCAAAAATCTTGACTCAAAAAGTGAATCAGCTTTGATTCACTCCCATGGATAGAGGTATATGCTTCTACCTGTCAAGTGTATACAAGGCGGATAAGCAGCACAATGATTTATTGAAAATTCGGAAAATAATCTGTATAATACTTATTAGATAAAGCCTATACCCATGAAAAACAAACGGTTTAACCGTCGGCACATAAACCCATTTGTTGCCCCCCCAAAAGGAGAACACATCGTGAACCACATCGCAGTAGTCGAGGACAGCGCGCAGGATCGGGCAGTGCTGGACTCGTATCTGGAAAAAATACCAACAGGAGAAAAACTGCCATTTTCAAATCACACATTTTTCAGATGGTGACGAGATCGCGCTGGGCTATAAGGGCGGCTATGACCTGATCTTGATGGACATCGAGATGACCTTCATGGATGGTATGTCAGCAGCCGAGGAAATCCGCCGAGCCGACCCGGAGGTGCTTATCATCTTCATCACCAACTCGCCGCAGTATGCCATCAAGGGGTACGCGGTGCAGGCGCTGGACTATATCTTAAAGCCGCTGAGTTATTACGCTTTCTGCCAGCGGATGAACCATGTGCGGGAGCTGCTGGGACGCCGCCAGAAGCATTTCCTCACGGTACCCTGCGCGGGCGGTGTGCAGAAGCTCGACGCCTCCGACATTTATTATGTAGAAATTTGCGACCACGACCTGCTGTTCCACACCAAGCAGGGCGAGGTGCATTCCACCGGCTCCATGCGCGATGTGGAGCAGAAGCTGCCGCCGGAGAATTTCTTCCGCAGCAGCAAGGCGTACCTTGTCAATTTGGAGCACGTTGACGGCATCCAGGACGAGGACGCCATCGTCAACGGTGATCGGGTGCAGATCAGCCGCGCCAAGCGCAAGGCATTTTTGGCGGCGCTCAATCACTACATGGGGGAAAACATCTGATGCAAGCGGAAATTCTGGGCAACATTCCCCGCCTGTATACCGCGCTGGCGGACTGGCTTGCCTGCCTTTTGTATCTGTACTATCTGCCCAAGCGTACAGCAGGCTGGCGGCGGTATACGATCCACGCGGTGTTTTTTGCTGCTGCTCGGCGTCTTTATGCAGGCAACGGGGCAGGTGCCGCAATTCTGGTTTCTGCCCTGCATTGCGGTATCCATCTTAATCATGTATCTGTACATCCGAATGCAGACCGACGTGCCCGCCCGGTGCGCGGGGTATTATTGTGTCCGCGCGTTTATTTTGGGGGAACTGGCCGCCTCGCTGGAATGGCAGCTCTACTACTATATGGTCGGGCAGCATGGCACGCCGGGCGCGGGTGTGCGTGTGTGCATTTTGGCAGTCGTCTATGCCGCAGTGTATGGTGTGGTGTTCGCGCAGGAACGCAATTATAACGATATTGCCTCGCCTCTGCACGTCCATAAAAAGGAATTTCTCAGCACGCTGTTCATCGGTGTGGCGGTCTATGCCACCAGCAACCTGAGCTATGTCAGCCCGGACACGCCGTTTTCCGGCAAGGTGACAGCGGAAATTTACAACATCCGCACGCTGGTAGACCTGGGCGGCATGGCCATTCTGTTTGCGCACCACATGCAGCTGGTGGAGTACCGCCGCAAAAGGAGCGCGACGCTTTGCAGAACGTCTTGCAGGCGCAGTACGCACAGTACCGCTCGGCGCAGGACAGCATTGACCTTATCAATAAAAAATATCACAACCCTCAAGCACCAGATTGCTGTTGCTGCGCAGCGAGACCTCAGAGGAAAAAGCCCACTATCTCGACGCGATGGAGCAGGAGATCCGCAGCTATGAGGCGCAGAACAAGACCGGCAACGAGGTGCTGGACACGATCCTGACCAGCAAAAGCCTGTACTGCCAGCAGCACGGCATCACGCTGACCTGCGTGGCAGACGGTGCGGCGCTGGATTTTATGGATACGATGGACCTGTGCTCGCTGTTCGGCAATGCGCTGGACAACGCCATCGAGAGTGTAGAAAAGCTGCCCGACAGCGAGCAACGGCTCATCCATCTGGTGGTGACGCGGAAAAAGAACTTTGTGTGGATTCGGGTCGAAAACACCTACGACGGTGCTTTCCGCGCGGACGGCACGCTGCCCAAGACCACTAAGACCGACGCCCGCTACCACGGCTACGGATTAAAGAGCATCTACGACACCGCCGAAAAATACGGCGGCACGGCAGAGATCAGCACACAGGAAAAGCGCTTTACGCTGAAGGTGCTGCTGCCGGTGCAGCAAAAATAAGCCGCAGCCTGCCGGTTTGGCAGGCTGTTTTTGCGTTTTTGGCGACCTGCACAAAGACACCGGCAGATCGTTTGTCAATTATGACACACCCCAAAACCGTTTGCGGTGCAAAAAGCACGGTTTACGAATGGAGCACTCCTTCAAAACGAATCTTGTGCTACACTGAGAGCATCAAAGGGAGATACCCCCCCCAAAAAAATAAGAAGGAGAAGAACATGAAGAAGCAAACGAAGAAAACTTTATGGCGCGGTCTGACCTCTACCTCGGCTGTGCTGATGGTTGTATCTCTGTTTGGTACGCAGTGCGCCATCACCTACACTGGTACGCTGAACTCGTACCTGGGCACAACGACCAGTCGTATCGTATCCACCGGGGATACCTCGGCAGAGGATACAAACTACTACACCAGCGAGTTCGGTGACTATTCGGCGGAAAATCTCCAAAAGCTGATCCAAGCCACCTACGATGAATCTGTGCTGGAGCAGGAGGAAGGTTCTGTTCTGCTGCGTAATAACAACAGCGCCCTGCCGCTTTCCCCCAACAGCCATGTGACGCTGTTTGGTCACGCCGTTGTGCAGCCGGTGTATGCCCCCGGTGGTGCAAACAGCGGCGCAGCGTCCACCGGTACATATGTAATCGATCTGTATCAGGCGTTGAAGGATGTCGGTTTCTCTATCAATGATACGTTGTACGATGCCTATAAAAACAGCTCGACCTCTCGTGTGGCCAGCAACAACCTGACGATTTCGGGTGGTCCGAATTCTACCGGCGATTTCAATGCAGCGCCTGTATTGGGCGAAGAACCTAAGTCTTTCTACACTGCGCAGCTGCAGCAAAGCTGGGAGAACGACTACAACGATGTCGCTATCGTCATGCTGGCACGCGAGGGCGGTGAGGACTGTGAAATGATGATGGAAGACCCGGACGGTATCAGCGCCCTGGCTTTGCATCAGGACGAAAAAGATATGCTGGCAATGATCCGCGATTCCGGAAAATTCAGCAAGATCGTTGTGCTGCTGAACAGCGCCTACCCCATGGAATTAGGCTGGATGGACGAGTACAACGTGGACGCCTGCCTATGGATCGGCGACCCCGGCCAGCGCGGCTTTGAGGGTGTCGCCAACCTGCTGACCGGCAAGGCAAATCCCTCCGGCCACCTGACCGACACCTACGCGGCTAACTCGCTGTCCTCCCCGGCTGCATACACCCAGAGCCAGAACGTTGCCGAGTGGAGCAACGTGGACGAGGTGCTGAACTCCGGTATTGTCACGGATTCCCCGCTGCATGTTTCCTATACGGCAACGCAGGCGGAGGGCATCTACGTTGGCTACAAGTACTACGAGACCCGTTATGAGGATTCTATCCTGAATCCCGCTTCCGGTGCCTCCGGCACGACAGGTTCGTCCTTTGGCGGCGGCTGGAATTATGCCGCTGAGGTCACCTACCCCTTTGGCTACGGTCTGTCCTATACAACCTTTGAGCAGACGCTGAACAGCGTGAGCTATGACGCTGATCAGGATATGTTCACTGCAACTGTCACGGTGAAAAACACCGGCAGCGTCAGCGGCAAATCGGTCGTGCAGTTGTATGTGCAGACCCCTACGGCGACTACGAAAAGCAGAACGCTGTGGAAAAATCCGCCGTGCAGGTCATTGGCTACGGCAAGACCGACGAGCTGAAGCCCGGCCAGTCGGAGCAGGTCACGGTCACGATGGATCGCTACATGATGGCCAGCTATGACTACACCAATGCTAAGGGCTATATCCCTGAGCGCAGGTGACTACTATCTGGCGCTGGGCGATAATGCCCATGACGCCCTGAACAACATTCTGGCGGCCAAGGGCGCATCCGGCATGGTCGATCAGGATGGCAATACCGTGGAGGGCAACGCCGCCAAGACCTACCGTTGGAGCTATGATACGCTGGATACCGAGAGCTACCGCTACTCTGTCACCGGCGAGGAAGTCACCAACCAGTTTGATGACTGTGACGCAAACTACTGGCAGGAGGGTTCTGTTACCTACCTGACCCGTCAGGACTGGAACGGCACATTCCCGACTGAAGCCCCCCGCCATCACCTGCACCGAGGAAATGATGCAGATTTTGCAGGGCGAGCTCTACACCAAGCCGGAGGACTCCCCTCTGTCAGTGATATTACGCAGGGGCAGAACAATGGTCTGACCTTTGTCTCGATGAAAGACGTCTCCTTTGACGATACAGAAACTTGGGATAAATACCTTGACCAGATGACGGTGGAGGAACTGGCAAGCCAAATCTCCGATATGTTCGGCACGCCGGAGGTTTCCTCCGTGGCAAAGCCCGCTTTCAGTGAGGGCGACGGAACGGCCAGTGTCGGCGCAAACACCTTCCCCGAAGAATACGGCGACACCCGCGATGTCTGCCTGTATCCCTGTTCTGTTGTGGCGGCCTGCATGTGGAACAGCGACCGCCTGACCCGCCGTGGCGAACTGATGGCGGAGGAAGCGCTGTACTGCAAGTTGCCCCTCTTCTGGACAGGCGGCGGCAATCTGCATCGCACACCGTTCGGCGGCCGCAACGGCGAATATTTCTCAGAGGATGCCATTCTGACCAACCTGTACACCACCACCGAACTGACCGCTGTGCAGAGCCGTGGCGTCACCCCCGGCATCAAGCACGTAGCTGGCAACGATCAGGAATTCCACCGCGAAGGTCTTGCCGTGTTCTTCAACGAGCAGGCTTTCCGTG
>VOFC01002151.1_pt1 | contig 14732 bp, 22 predicted proteins | sample 5384161 | NCBI WGS metagenome assembly VOFC01 (sample SAMN12384722, study PRJNA508395) | human gut metagenome | isolation source: healthy gut B | host: Homo sapiens | reverse complement strand
TGTGCATCACGCCGCATCACAATATTACCTTTTCGTAATCTCGTGATAATAGTTATGAAAAACTTGGATTATGTTCTGCGAATTTACAAAAAAGTAGCTGAATCGGAAATATATAATGAATGTTCATACCATATTGTATCAGCACATTCTTGACCAATACATAAAAATGCTTCCTTAAAAAGTCACTAAGTGAGATTTTAAGGAAGCACCTTCTATGGAATGAGAAACTCTATTTCCTCTTGTTTAATGCCAATTTCAATGTCTGATATCTTTTTATGTATAACTCTTCCGTCAATACTCAACAAAGAATGGCCTAACGATGAAATATGTATGCGGTTCGAACGCCACACATTAACCCCTCGATGACTCAAGAACCTCCCCGTATAAAGCAACCATATTCCATGAAAAATTTGAAATATCTGCGGTTTCGAAACCATAGTTACATCCAACAGTCCATTATAAGGAACCGCACTTGGCGTTTGACCATAGCCATGAGCCGAACCTATACACAGCGCCATCGCATGCTGCTTAATGTTTTCGCCATTTAATTCAAAGGAAAAATTAAAATTGATACGCTGAAATAAAAGCAGCAATGATGAAAACAAATAGGAAAGCGTTTTTATTCCAAAAAGGCTATTAGTTTTTCGCTTCAAATTAGTGATGGAAGAAGCAACACCTAAATTCACGCAATTCAGAAAATAGAAACATTCATCGTTTCCCGACTCAAAATGCGCACGAACAGTTCCTACATCGACTCTACGAATTTTTCGATAAATCAGGCTATCGATTGTTGACTTGTAATTTTCTGAATCAAAGCCCCAATACTTCGCAAAATCATTGCCAAAACCATTGGGTATAACGCCTAATGCCGGATACCTGCCATAAGGAGACTCGGTATTCATAATACCACAAAGTGCATGATTAAGCGCAGCATCTCCCCTACAATGATAATGGTGCGATAACCTGCACGCGTCATCATTGAAGCTAATCTCTCGACAGAACCCGGTCCTTCACTTTGTACGTAATCGAAAGGAACTCCTTTAGAAGTAAGGTAACGGCAAATATTTTTCCACCGTTTGTGGGTTTTCGACGAACCTTCTTTCGGGCAATAAATAACGCCCCAAGATTTTGATGGCACGATTGTATCTTTTTAAGTGTTAAATAAATCAAGACTCATATTCAAAGCTTCATCAGGTGTCATCCAATGAATTTTTACCCCTCGATTCTCCATACCTCTAAACCACGTCATCTGACGTTTTGCAAACTGATGGATAGCAATTTCCAAGCGTGTAAACATTTCATCGTAACTGATTTCACCAATAGCGTAAAGAGTGAGGAACTTATACTCCAATCCGTAATAAATCAAATCTTCCGGCTTTATGCCTTCCTTTAAAAGCCCTCTAATCTCATCAATCATTCCATCCTCCAAACGCTGTTTTAAGCGTTTAGTAATCAATAAACGTCTGGTTTCCCGGTCAATTTTCAGACCAATCGTAAAAGACGAAATTTGAGGAAACGGACGTTCGTCAACCGGAGTATGTGCATAATAATCAGCAATTTCTATAGCCCGAATGGCGCGCTGTACAGAATCGACATCGGTTGTATTATGCAGCGTCTTATATTTACTCAAAATGTCGGTCAGTTCCTGCATACTACAATCTTTCAACTTTTCGCGAAGTGCTGGATTCTGCGGAACCGGCGACAACCTGTAACTACGTAAAATACTTTCAAGATACAAACCGCTACCACCGCACAATATAATGTTTTTTCCCTCGTGATTTAATATCGTTATATGCATTTAAAAAATCACGTTGATATTCAAATATATTGTACTTTGTTCCAGGTTCAAGAATGTCAATCAAATGATAAGGAATATGATGTCCATCAAGAACATAGTCATTCAAGTCCTTACCCGTTCCTAAATCCATTCGTCTATATACCTGTCTACTGTCTGCACTAATGATTTCTGCATTCATTCTATGTGCCAAAAGGTTGACAGCTACTTTTGTTTTTCCAGACGCAGTAGGGCCTAAAATTGTCAGAATATTATCCATAGAAATTGCTCAGACTTCAAAATAAAAGAAACCGCTGCAATACACAGGGGCATTGCAGCGGAAATTCTTTTTAATTTTTATTTACGCTACAGATTAGCCATTTACTTTGGCCATGTGAGCGATAAGTTCAAGCACCTTGTTAGAGTAGCCAATTTCATTGTCATACCAAGAAACTACCTTAACGAAAGTGTCGGTCAAGGCGATACCAGCCTTAGCGTCGAAGATAGAAGTGCGAGTGTCACCGAGGAAGTCGCTAGAAACAACAGCATCTTCAGTGTAACCCAGAACACCCTTCAATTCGCCTTCAGAAGCTTCCTTCATTGCAGCGCAAATCTCAGCGTAAGTAGCGGGCTTAGCGAGATTTACAGTGAGGTCAACTACAGAAACGTCCAAAGTAGGAACGCGCATAGACATACCAGTCAATTTGCCGTTGAGTTCAGGAATAACCTTACCTACAGCCTTAGCAGCACCGGTAGAAGAAGGGATGATGTTACCGCTAGCAGCACGGCCACCACGCCAGTCTTTCAAAGAAGGACCGTCAACAGTCTTCTGAGTAGCAGTAGTAGAGTGAACGGTGGTCATCAAACCGTCGGTGATACCGAACTTATCGTGCAGAACCTTAGCAACGGGAGCCAAGCAGTTAGTGGTGCAAGAAGCGTTAGATACGAACTGAGTACCCTTTTCGTACTTGTCGAAGTTTACACCGCATACGAACATAGGAGTGTCGTCCTTTGAAGGAGCTGACATAACCACGTACTTAGCACCAGCTTCGAGGTGAGCCTGAGCTTTTTCCTTGGTGAGGAAGAGACCCGTAGATTCAACTACGTATTCAGCACCTACCTCGTTCCATTTGAGGTCAGCCGGGTTACGCTCTGCAGTAACACGGATGTGGTTACCGTTAACGATGAGTTCGCTCTTTTCTACGTCAGCTTCAATCGTGCCGTTGAATGCACCGTGCATAGTGTCATACTTGAGCATGTAAGCCAAGTAATCTACGGGGCAAAGGTCATTGATACCTACAATCTGAATGTCGCTGCGAGTTTGAGCGGCGCGGAATACGAAACGGCCAATACGACCGAAACCGTTAATACCTACTTTAATCATGATGTTTAAGTTATGAATTAACTATTAGTGGTTAATAATTCGGGTGAATAAACTCTGTTGAGGATAGAAGATCAGTGTTACTATGATAAAAAAGCACCACTTTCATCATCTTTCCACCGCAAAAGTACGAAAACATTTTTATTTTTGCAGCATGATTAATCAATTTATTTTTTGAAAAATGAAGAAAAGTAGATTTATTCAAGATTTTAAAGGATTTTGCCATAAAAAGGTAATGTCGTTGATTTACCGAAAAATTAAAAAGTTAAACCATAGAACCGGCAAAAGTCGGTTCGAAAACACTAAAGAGGTCATTGAAATGTTGTCAAAACGAATGGTTAAGCATGAAGAAATGTGCTGAAAAAATGTGCTAATCTGCTGATAACAAAGATAAAAAGCATTGCATAATTCGTTGGTTTTTAGTAAATTAGAAGTCTCTGAACTCTTCTGATTATGACTAAAGAAACACTCCTTATGCAATACCAATCCGAGTGCCTGTCGGCTCTCAAATCAGTTGCTAATATACACAAACCTTTTGAAAAAAAAGCGTTCATGGACACCATGAAATTATTCATGGCCATCCCAGATCGTATAAACTTCCTTCAATTGGGCAGATATGGCTGTTTCTCAGAACAGACTTATCGTAACCTTTTTTGAGCATGAAACTTTCGATTGGTTTGCGTTCAACGGCTCTATCATCAGCAAGTATCTCACAGGCAAAAAAAAAGCCATCGCCATCGATCCTTCCTATATCCCCAAATCGGGCAAGAAGACACCTTGGATAGGCTACTTCTGGTCTGGTTGTGCAGGAGAGTACAAGCGTGGATTGGAAATCATGGGCATCAGTGTCATTGACATCGACAACCATGAATGCATGACTTTTAGGTTCCATTCAGACGCCGGATTGTAAGACCTTGGATAATATGGACAAGAACCTCGTTGACTGGTACAGCAGTTATCTTATCAGTAGAAAAGACAAGATACAGAGCATATCCAGAACGGTGGTTGCAGACGCATTCTTTTCAAAGGAAACTTTCATAACGCCTATGTGTGAGAACGATTTCCATGTCATCAGCCGCTTTCGGAATGACGTAATCCTGTACTATCCGACATTGGAACAGAAAACAGGAAAACGTGGCCATCCCAAGTGGTTTGACGGTAGGATTGACTTTGCCAATCTGGATCTGACCCGGTGCAAGGAATACAAGGTGAACAAGGGAAAGCTATACGGATTGAGGGTATATGCAAAAGCTCTCAAAAGGTATGTTTCCTTGGCCATCTGGTATCCGATGGACGGGAGGACTGACAAGTGGCAGCTTTATTTCTCTACAGACGATTCCATGGATGGACGCGAGGTGCTGGATTATTACAGAACCAGGTTTCAGCTGGAGTTTTGCTTTAGAGATGGAAAGCAGCATGCAGGAATCACCAATTGTCAGTCAACCGACTTCAGAAAATTGGATTTTCACTTCAATGCATCGCTTGCTGCTGTCAACTTGGCCAAGGCGGCATGTAAGAGGCTCGGAATAGCCTATTCCATATCCTCCTGCAAGTCATTCATACACAATGCTTACCCGCAAGTTATTGACAAACTTTTCAAAGAACTCATTTTATTTACTGCCAGAGCCGCTTTAGGCTTGGCGAATTTTTTAACGAACTATTGATTTCAAGGACCTTAAAATTGAACTTCCGGCAAATGCTTTTTGCAAAAAAGATGGCGAACCTGTCATCATTGCTTATGGTAATTTTTTGCAGACCTGTTTCGACTTTCTCATTATTGCCCTTTGCATTTTCTTTGTTGCTACGATTATTCATGCGACTGTCCAGAAAAAAGCAGGCAGAGGAAACACCTGCTGTAAAATCGCCCGAACCTTCAGAAGAAGTAAAATTACTACGAGAAATACGCGATACGCTGCAAAAAAAGTAAACTGCCAAACACTTGCCGTATCTCCTAACTACTTGACCAAGCAACGCATTGTCAGCATATTATTCTATAAACAATAAGTTATCAGTTAGCGCAGAATAAAAAAATGTCCATAAAAAAACAGAGTGCAAAGTATAGTTTTCAATTTTTATTGTACTTTTTGCGATAGATTTTAATTTAAATAAAATATACAACCATGGAATATGAAGTAGAAAAACCTTATGTTATTGGTTTGGATATGGGTGGAACCAACTCTGTATTTGGAATTGTTGACCAAAAGAGGTTCTATTAAATCGCAAACCGTTATTTCAACTAAAGCCTACCCCGACTTTGCCGACTACGTAAAAGCATCTATTGAGGCTCTTCAGCCTGCATTAGACACTGTTGGCGGACTGCAGAATGTACGTGCCATGGGTATTGGTGCCCCTAATGGAAACTATTATAGTGGAACTATCGAATATGCAGCAAATTTGGCATGGCCCGGCGTAATACCAGCCGCTCAAATGTTTGAAGACGCATTGGGCATTCCTGCCGAATCACAAACGATGCGAATGCCGCTGCTATGGGCGAAATGACCTATGGTGTGGCACGTGGTATGAAAAACTTCATCATGATTACACTTGGAACCGGTGTTGGTTCAGGAATCGTTGTCGACGGCAAAATTGTGTATGGCAGCGACGGATTCGCCGGCGAACTAGGCCACTTTGTGATTGACCACAGCGAAAACGGACGCTCATGTGGTTGCGGTCGCAAAGGATGTCTGGAAACCTACACTTCGGCAACAGGTGTTGCTCGCACTGCACGCGAAATGCTTGAAAAGCGTTCTACTCCCAGCTTGTTGCGCGAAATGAATCCTCAAGACATCACTTCATACGATGTGTTCAAAGCTGCAGAAAAAGGCGATGAAAATTGCCTTGGAAGTATTCAACTTCACCGGCAAAATCTTAGGTACAGCTTGTGCAGATTTCACTACTTTCAATACTCCCGAAGCTTTCGTATTCTTTGGTGGTCTTACCAAGGCTGGTGATTATTTGATGAAGCCGCTCTGCAAGGCCTACGAAGAAAACACCCTAAGCATTTTCAAGGGCAAAACCAAACTTCTCATCTCTGCACTCAATGGAAGCGAAGCTGCTGTGCTTGGAGCCAGTGCTTTAGGTTGGGAATAAAACCTTGATTTTAAGTAGATGTTGAAAATTATTCATATTCAAAATATATCAGTATTCAACATCTTCTTTTTGCAATACTTATAATAAGTAGGTGCCCAAAATTATTTTATAGCTTTACCGAAGCGACAATCGTTTGTATGGCATTCTTATGCCGCACCCAAGCGCATAAATAATTTTAAGCACCTACTTTTTTCGTCTTTGCCAACCACATAAACTTTAGACATACTACATAAAGCAGACTCAGTCGCAAAAACGTGCGATAAAACTCAACGACGCATCAAGGGTTTCAGACAGGCCTACCTGCCTTACTTTCTGTTGTAACATTATGTCAAAGAACGCTGAAATCAATAAGGAATACTGTTTTTTCATTCGTTTAGACTAAACACAGTTTATTAATACTGTAGTGCAGCCTTTATTGTGGGGGCAATGTCAGTGCAAACCGAATGCAGAACTTGAAAACTCGTTTTCGAAAATTTTGCTGAGGTGCAGCCTGACTTCGCCGTAGGCAATGTCAGTGCAAACCGAACGCAGAGCGATGAGAGCTGAATCTCAAAAGCTATGCTGAGGCGCAGCCTGACTTCGCGAATGCAAAGATACAACATGCACAACCCGAAATCCATATTTTTTCGGCACCTGATATCGCACCTCGAAATTTTCCACACCTCCGAATGGGCATTCAACCCTTTATCTACGGACTTTCAGACGCATTTTTCGCACGCTAAAAAATGAAATCGGGATATAACATTTTATCTCATGCCAATTCTCAAAACGTGCGAAGCAGCAACGTCTTACCTCACCCAAATACTACTACCCACCCCTTTTTTGCTACTGATCCATCAAGCAACCTAACGAAGCCTTACTATCGTACATGGATTACGGACTGTATCCTTTTCGCTCGTACAGCTGTAGATAAAATACCCCCACTAAAGTAGCGTACGCCATTGTATACCTCTAACACGTCCGCACCATACCATCATCACAATACACTAAAATAAAATAAAAGAACCTCCTGCTTTTGGGTAAAACAGGAGGTATGTGAACTATGTCTGCAAAAAACAGTCATGAAAAAATCAACCATTTTCAGATATTCGCTGAAGGGCTTTAACATCGAGAAATTTAATATAACGTCCTCGCACCTCAAGCAAACCTTCATCTGCAAAAAATAGAAAGCGTACGTATGGCATTACTTGTTGTCATATTCGACAAATTAGCCAAATCTTCACGCGATATATGCAAATCAAGCGTTTGGCCGTCGGAATCGACACCATAAATATCCAAAAGAGACAAGAGAGCTTCAGCAAGACGACCACGCACATGTTTTTGGGTTATACTAACGATTCGTTTATCGGCAGTTCCCAAATCAGTAGCCAATTCACGAATAAAGAACATGGCTAAACGCGCGTTGGTATTTAACACGTCATACACAACTTTCATCGGCACAGATATAATTGTCGACTCCTCAAAAAGCAGCAGCTGCCGTAACATAAGGTTCATTTGCCATTGAAGCTCTGTAACCAAAATACTGAATCGGTCGCAAAACGCGATTGATTAAGAAGCGCCCTCCTACTCCATCACGAAAAATCTTGACTTTACCGCTATGAAGACAAAGCAAACGTTCTGGTAAATCACCTTCATGATAAATCAATTCATTTTTCTTGTACCTTTCTACTTTTAATGTAGAAATAAAAAGTTCCCTATCGCGCTCCTCTAATAGTTCCCACACGTTTTTCATATTGCGGGCTGCAGCAACAGGATCGTAGTTGTCTAACCTAGTCATTTCGTTTAATCTATTTTCATGGTAAGGAATCACATGATTCTTGTCGTTAATAATTATAGAAATTCATTAACACAAATCACGCATTTATCAACTAACCTGCAAAAAGAACATTGCAAGTAAAAACCTCTTCTTTTTAAAAAAGTCTAAAACTATGTTCACAAATGCTCTTCGGAAGTAGCGAATATAAATGCGAAATTAGTAAATTAACAAGAATAACCCAAAAATGCAACGTTATTTTTATGTTGCAAAGCATAATTTAGACCAACCTGTCCATTTTTTTTAAAAAAACTTTCACCCAACATGTTTTTTATTACTTTTGAGTGCCGTTTCGTAATGGATGTCTTTTCAGTAATCTAAATCTTCACTACTGCTACAGATTAAAATGTTGCAATACTTTAAATCAAGGCGTTGTTCATTCATTTTTCAAGAGTGATGAATAGAATATAGCACAACATTCGAAATGCGATTAACCATAAACATAAACCTTATAATCATATATCACCATGTGCTATTTAAGATTTGACAAAGCGCAGATGACCAACCTTCAGGAATCTCTTTATAAAGAGATGCTGATTACCAATAGGTCGGGAGCATATTGCTCTACAACTTTGGTTGGTTGCAACATTCGCAAGTACGATGGTTTGCTCGTAATCCCCGTTCCGGAACTGGATGATGAAAACCACGTCCTTTTATCTTCGCTTGATGAAACTGTTATACAACACGGAGCTGAATTCAACTTAGGGCTCCATAAATATCAAGGTGAAAACTACAGCCCTAAAGGCCATAAATACATCATTAGCTTTGAATGGGAACAAGTACCTCTACCTGGATTTATCGCGTAGGTGGTGTTTTGCTCAAAAAGAAATCGCATTCGACACTAGTATCCACCGACTCTACATTCGTTACACACTTCTCGATGCTCATTCTGCAACAACCTTACGTTTACGTCCTTTCCTTGCATTCCGCAGCGTTCGACAGTGGACACACGAAAATGGAGTAGCTAATCGTAGCTACAACGAAGTTGACAATGGTGTTAGTATGTGCCTTTATCAAGGATATCCTCGACCTTTATATGCAAACCAGCAAAAAGGCTGATTGGATATATTGCCCTGACTGGTACAGAGGACTTGACTACCCGAAAGAACGGGAACGCGGCTACAATGCGACCGAAGATTTGTTGGTTCCTGGTTACTTCGAAATGCCCATCAAAAAAGGCGAAAGCATTACATTCAGTGCCGGTATTGCTCCAATCAAACCCAATGAAATTGACGTTTATCTGGAAAAAGAAATCGAAAATCTTGACCACCGCGACAGTTTCTACCACTGCCTTGTCAATGCTGCGCACCAATTCCGCGTAAAGAAAGGCGACGAAAATTATATCATCACTGGTTACCCTTGGTTTAAAGTCAGAGCAAGAGATACGTTTGCGTCCATGCCAGGTTTGACTCTTTCTATCGGAGAGCCTGAACGATATGAGTTATACATGAACACAGCCATCAAGGCCATTTATAACTTTATCAATAAAGAGCCGATGTCTGTTGATATTTACGAAATGGAACAACCAGATACGCTCTTCTGGGCTGTTTGGAATATCCAACAATACGCGAAATATTCTTCACGAAGCATCTGCTATAACAAGTATGGTCAACTACTTAAAGACATAATGAACTACATTTGGAGTGGTAAACATCCCAACTTGTTTATTCACGACAATGGTTTGGTTTATTCTAACGGCCGCGACCATGCTATCACATGGATGAACTCTTCAAAAAACGGACGTCCCATCATTCCGCGTTCGGGATACATTGTTGAGTTCAACGCTTTATGGTATAACGCACTTAAATTCTTTGAACAGATTCTTTCTGAAAACGAAGGAGAAGACAATGCCGTTCTCGCTCAAAAAGCTACAGAGTATGCAGAAAAGGCTGCAGAGTCGTTTAAAAGAAGTCTTCCTTAACGAATATGGCTATCTGCTCGACTATGTAGATGGTCAGATGATGGATTGGAGCGTACGTCCGAACCAATTATTTGCCATTGCATTAGACTTCTCACCGCTCAATATGAAAGAGCGTAAGTCTGTTCTCGACATCTGTACAAAAGAATTAGTTACGCCAAAGGGCATTCGTTCGCTGTCGCCTAAGAGCGGCGGATACAACCCCATGTATGTAGGTCCGCAAACACAGCGCGACTATGCTTATCATCAAGGTACTGCATGGCCGGTACTGACAGGATTCTATCTCGAAGCCTACCTGCGCGTATACAAGATGAGTGGCGTCAACTATATTGAACGTCAGCTTATTGGCTTCGAAGAAGAATTGTTCTACCACTGCATTGGAACTATTCCAGAACTATTTGATGGCAACCCTCCCTTCCATGGTCGTGGTGCTATATCATTTGCTCCCAATGTCAGCGGTATTCTCCGAGCTCTCCGCATGCTCGAAAAATATAATAATGCTATGGAATAAAAATTAAAGGTTTTACTTGTATGGATACTTGCTTTTAAAATCGAGCAAGTTCCTACAAGCAAAGCTGCAAATATAACCTCGCTATGAAAGTTTTAATGTTCGGATGGGAGTTTCCGCCTCATATTCTTGGAGGATTAGGAACTGCAAGTTACGGCATTACGAAGGGATTAGCCGCACAGCCGGATACGCATATCACTTTCTGTCTGCCTAAGCCTTGGGGCGATGAAGACAAAAGTTTTATGAACATCATCGGCCTAAGCGAAACTCCCATCGTATGGCGCGACGTAAATTACGATTATGTCAAAGAAAGATTGGGTAATAAAATGGATCCTCAACTTTACTTTGACTTAAGAGATCACATCTATGCCGATTTTAACTATCGACTGACTGATGACTTAGGCTGTATCGAGTTTTCTGGCCGTTATCCTGAAAATCTACAAGACGAAATCAACAACTACTCTATTGTTGCCGGCGTGATTGCACGCCAGCAGGAATATGACATTATTCATGCACATGACTGGCTTACATATCCGGCTGGTATACATGCAAAAAATGTTAGTGGCAAACCTCTTATAATCCATGTTCATGCCACAGACTTCGACCGTTCACGCGGACACGTTAATCCTACGGTTTATGGCATTGAAAAAGATGGAATGGACCATGCAGACTGCATTATGTGTGTGTCTGAACTTACCCGCCAAACCGTAATCAATCACTACCATCAAGATCCGAACAAGTGCATTACCATGCACAATGCTGTATATCCCTTGTCGCAAGAAATACTTGACATGGTTGCTGAACGCCGTAAGGAACATGGACACCGAAAAGAAAAGGTAGTTACATTCCTTGGTCGAATCACAATGCAAAAAGGACCGGAATACTTTGTTGAAGCTGCTGCACTCGTATTACAGCGTACACGCAATATCCGCTTCTGCATGGCAGGTTCGGGCGACATGATGAACGACATGATTAATATGGTTGCAGCACGTGGTATTGCAGACAGATTCCACTTCCCCGGTTTCATGCGTGGCAAGCAGGTGTATGAAGCTTTTTGCAGACTCTGATGTATATGTAATGCCATCTGTAAGTGAGCCTTTTGGTATTTCACCTCTTGAGGCTATGCAATGCGGTGTTCCTTCAATTATATCCAAACAAAGTGGTTGCGCAGAAATTCTTGACAAGTGTATCAAAACCGACTACTGGGATATTTATGCCATGGCCGATGCCATGTACTCGCTCTGCACTAATGATTCACTCCACGAATACTTAAAATAGAAGGTAAAAACGAAGTTGACCAAATCACTTGGGGAGAAAGTGGGTAAACGCATCTACGATGTGTACAATCAGTTCATTCACTAATCAAGGCATCACACAATAGGATACCAGATAATTATTCTATCATCATGAAAACAGTCTGTCTATATTTCGAAATACATCAAAACATTCACCTGAAGCGTTATCGCTTTTTCGACATCGGTACCGACCATTATTATTACGATGACTACGAAAATGCACGCTCAATTACTGAAACAGCCGAACGCTCATACGTTCCTGCACTTGAAACGCTCATCGAAATGGCTAAAGCCAATCCGGGCGAATTCAAATGTGCCATTTCACTTTCAGGTTGTGCCATTGAACAGTTGGAAAATCATGCTCCGCAAGTCATTGAATTACTCCAAATGCTCAATAAAACCGGCTGTGTTGAATTTCTTGCCGAACCTTACTCGCATGGATTCTCTTCATTGAAAAACGAGGAAACATTCCGCGATGAAGTTACCCGTTTGTGCAAAAAGGTAAAGACATTATTCAACCAAGAACCTAAAATCTTCAGAAACTCTTGCTTAGTCTACTCTGACGACATTGGCGAAATGGTTGCTTCTATGGGATTCAAGGGCATGCTGGCAGAAGGTGCTAAGCACGTGCTGGGATGGAAGAGTCCTCACTTCGTTTATAGCTGTAGCAGAGATCCGCGCTTGAAACTCTTGTTGCGTGATTATTCCCTTTCTGAAGACATTTCATATCGCTTCAATGACTCATCTTGGAGCGAATATCCACTCTTTGCAGACACCTATGCCAACTGGATAAGCAACCTTCCTGAAGAAGATCAAGTAATCAATATCTTCATGGAACTGTGCGCTATCGGTATTTTCCAGCCGCTGTCTTCAAACATCCTTGAATTCTTGAAAGCACTTCCTGCTAAATTCAAGGAAAAGAGGTATTACCTTCAACACTCCTTCAGAAATTTGCAGCAAAATAAAATCTGTTGGCGAACTGACAGTATCGTATCCAACATCATGGGTTGATGAGGAACGCGACCTTTCACCTTGGCTCGGTAATGTAATGCAACGTGAAGCTTTTGATAAATTATACTCTATTGCAGATCGTGTACGTATTTGCCGGGATAAGCGATTGATGCAGGATTTCGACTATCTGCAAGCATCAAATAACTTGCGCTTCATGAGTACCAAGCCTAATAGCTATGGAAGCTATCGCGGTATTTACGATACTCCCTACGATGCCTTTACTAACTATATGAACATCTTAGGCGACTTCATTACCCGTGTTAACGAACGCTATCCGCTTGATATTGACAATGAAGAACTCAATTCTTTGCTTACAACCATTAAGAACCAAGGCGATGAATTGGAACTTAAAAACAAAGAAATATCAAAGTTGCAGAACATGCTTGCTCGTTTAGAGAATCAAGTAGCAGCCGAAAATGAGGATGCACAAAGCGAGGGCAAGGCAACAAATAGAAAAAAGTACCACTAAACGTGGTCCTAAAAAATAATAATTTGCCAACAAACAAATTATTGCTGACAAATTCGTAAAACAAATCAGTAAACTAGAGATTCAACACTTTAGTTTGCTGATTTTTTAATATCATACTTTAACAAAGCTGCTATGATACAAAGCTTGAAGTTAACCGATTAAAACAATAAAAAAATGCACCTGTCAAAAGAAGAATCAAGAGCTATGGTTGTATCTGCTTTAATCATAGCCTCCATTACTGGTATTACATTTAGCATGAATAAATGTAGCCAGCATCAAAGTAATGAGCATACACTCAACAAAGAAGATGCTAAACAAGCCCGTATTTTCAATGAGAATATGGCTAAAAATATGGATGACGAAGATGAAGCAAACCATGCTACATCTCAGCCTTTTCCTTTTTGACCCTAATCATGCAGACTCTATTACATTAAAAGCTGTAGGGTTAAAAAGTTGGCAAATAAAGAACATGATGAAATATAGGAGCAAAGGGGGTATATGGCGATCTGCTGAAGACTTTAAGCGATTATATGGTTTAACTTCTGAAGAATATGAAAGATTGAAACCATACATTCGCATTGCTCCGGAAGACAGACCTAAAACCAACAACAATTACAAGGACTACACACAAGAAATCTCTGAAATAAAAGAGATGCCCTATCAACGAGTTGAAAAATACGCAGAAGGTACCCAAATATCACTTAGTCAAGCGGATACCACTGCATTGAAAGGCATTCCAGAATTGGCAGTTATTATGCTAGTAAAATCGTAAAATACCGGAACAGGCTTGGTGGATTTAACAATATTGGACAATTAGAAGAAATTGAGGGCTTACCGCCAGGAATAACACGATGGTTCTTCCTTGAACAAAATCCACCAATACATAAAATAAAAATAAATGAAAGTAGTTTCAAGGAACTTGTAAGACATCCCTACTTATCGTATGAACAAACAAAAGTTATAGTAAATCATATAAGGCGCTATGGTCCTCTACATAGTTGGAAAAGATCTACGCTTGTACAAAGAGTTTACTGACAAGGATTTTGAACGATTGGCACCCTACTTCACATTTAACTAAAAAGAAGCCTTAGATTTTCTGTAAGCAAGTATAAAACTAATGGTCAATAGACTATTTAATAGAAGAAAAATAAATGATTAAGGTACGACTACTTAATCATACATCAATGGAAGTGCTATAACGCAGTGGCACTTCCATTTTTAATATGCCTATATCATACCGTTTCGGACAGACCTACCTGCCCTACTTTCTTTTGTTCAAAATGTCAAAGAACGCTCTATCAAGCAAAGGATATGCTGTTTTTCCATCCGTCAAGCTAAGAAGAACCTGACTTAATCACTAGCAAAGGTACAACGCAAAACCGCCAATTCCAAATTTTTGGACGACCTAATATCGCACCACACCTATAAACTACTAGAACTACGTACTACAAACTCATTCTGACTCAAACAGTT
>VOFC01005110.1_pt1 | contig 14740 bp, 23 predicted proteins | sample 5384161 | NCBI WGS metagenome assembly VOFC01 (sample SAMN12384722, study PRJNA508395) | human gut metagenome | isolation source: healthy gut B | host: Homo sapiens | reverse complement strand
ATCTTCACGTTCATCAATTCGTGGAACGACTATTTCATGCAGCTCATCATGCTCTCCAGCACAAAGAATCTGACCATATCGCTGGGCATCGCAAAGATGCAGGCGGAAAACTCGACGGACTTCGGGCTCATCATGGCAGGCGCCGCCTTTGCCGCCGTGCCGATCATTATCGTGTTTCTCATTTTCCAGAAATATTTTACCAAGGGCATCACGATGGGCGCCGTCAAGGGCTGACACAAGGAGTGAAAACAATGAAAGCAAGAGACCTGAATAAATACCAGGGGTCTTCCCCTGCCTTCTACGCATGCTACGACGACGCCGGCGAGGTATCGCCCGCCCGTGCGCGGGCGTTCACGGAATACCTCATCGAAAAGGGTGTAAACGGCCTTTATGTCGGCGGTTCGTCCGGTGAATGCATCTATCATTCCGTAGCGGAACGCAAGGCGCTGCTGGAGCCGTCATCACCCAGGCCGCCGGGCGCGTCACGATCATCGCGCACGTCGCCTGCAACAACACGCGCGGATCGCGCAGTATTGGACCGATATTGCCTCTGCCGCGCCGAATACGGATTTCATCATCTACAACATCCCGCAGCTCGCCGGCACAGCGCTGAACAGCGCTCTTCTGCGCACGATGCTCGCCGTACCGACCGTGATCGGCGTGAAAAACTCCTCCATGCCGATACAGGATATTGAAATGTGGCGCGATGAGGGCGCGATCGTTTTCAACGGTCCGGACGAGCAGCTTCTCTCCGGGCTCGCCGCGGGTGCGGTCGGCGGCATCGGCGGTACGTACGCCGCCATGCCGGAGCTCTACGAGCGTATCTTCACTCTTGTCCGCGGCGGCGGCATTCTCCCCGCGCGCGACATTCAGGACGCCTGCTGCCATATCATTTACAAGATGTGCTCCGGGCAGGGCAACATGTACGCCATGATCAAGGGAGATCCTCCGTCTTCGCGGCGCGCCGGATATCGGCGGCGTCCGCGCGCCGCTCTACCCGCTGCAGCCGGGCGACAAGGCCATCGCCGCTTCGTGCGCCGCGGATATCGACGCCGCGATAGCGCAGTTTTGCTGCTGACTTTCCTGCTTTTTCCGCATGCAAAAATCGGCTCACCCGTTTCAAACGGATGAGCCGATTTTTCATGCATTATTTCTTGCCGAAGACGTCTATGACGCCGTCAGACAGCGTGCCGAGAAGGTCGCCCTTCCCGGAGCCTGAGCCGCCGAGCAGATGCCGAGAATATCCGAAAGCCCGGAGGATTCCCCTCTTGAGCAGACTGACCGCCGCTTTCTTCGTGTCGGCGTCCGCCGCGCGGCACAGCTCCAGGAGCTTTTTTGTGTATTTACCGCATTGCAGCACAGAGGCAAAACGCTTCCCCGCGAAAAGCTGTGTCCCGGTCAGTCGCGCCGGAGGGCCTGGATGGGGTTGAGGTTGGATGCCTTGACCGCCGGGAGAAGGCCGAACACGATGCCGATGATCATGGAGAACACCACGGCGATGAGGATCGCCGGAACGCTGATGGCCGTCGGCGTACCCATGACGGACGAAATGAGCCGCGCCATGATGATGCCGACGATCACGCCGAGCATACCGCCGAGGCTTGTGAGCACCGCCGCTTCCGTGAGGAACTGGTTGAGGATGCGGCGGCGGCGCGCGCCGATGGCCTTTTGAGGCCGATCTCCTGCGTGCGCTCGGTAACGGTGACGAGCATGATGTTCATAACGCCGATGCCGCCGACGAGCAGCGAAATGCTTGCGATCCAGATGAGCTGGCGGTTGGAGGAGTTGGAAAGCTCCTGCAGGTTCTTCGCCTGCTCCATGAGGTCCTGCCCGCGGTAGGAGAGCGTTTTGTCCGCGCCGATGAGCTGGCTGGACGAGAGAAGCTCGCCCGCCTTCTGTCCGACGCTCGTCATATTGTCGGTATTGTCCGCGCGCAGCGCCGCGCTCTGCGGCTCGTCGAACGGATAGAGCATCGGCCAGGTCTTGAGCGGAAGGAAGATCGTGCCGGTCTCGTTCATGTACTGGTAGTAATCGCTCGGCGTTTTGATCTGCATCGTTGTGGAGCGCGCACGCTTCACAACGCCGACGACCGTGAAGCTGTCGCCCCCTGCATCTCCACGGTCTTGCCGACCGGGTCTTCGCCGGAGAAGAGCGCCGAGGCCGCCGCCGTATCGAGCATGCAGACCTTTTTCGCCTTGGCAAAGTCCTCCTTGAGGAAGCTGCGGCCGTGGTCAAGCGAGTAGCCGTTCACATCGAAATAGTATTCGTCGATACCGTAGAGATTGCCGGAAAAGCTGTTATTGCCATAGTATACGCCGTCGGCGTAATTGCGGCTGCAAAAGAGCGAAACGCCCTTCACATGGTCGATCTTGCAGAGCTCCTGCCGCGTTTCCTCGGTGACCGGGTAAACGCCGGCGGGCACGCCGTTATACTGCACCTCATACGGATAATTGTCCTGATAGAGCTGCACAACGACGGCGTTATTGCCCGCGCCGACAAGGCTTTCCTTGATCTGCTCGTTCGTGCCTTTGATCGTGGAAACGATCGTGATGATCGAAGCGATGCCGATGATGATGCCGAGCATCGTCAGGAACGAGCGCAGCTTATGCCGCCACACGTTCTGAAACGCCAGAGAAATGCTTTCAAGCAATGCACCCGCCCCCTTCAGTAATTATAGAACGACGCGACGTCGGATATCTCGGTCTTAGCTCCGGCTCGGATATTGTTGCCGTACGGGAAGGCAATGTATTCCTCGCCGGTGAGTCCGCCGTTCATCTGCGTATACGAACCCCAGAGAGAGCGTCCGGTCGATACGGCGCGCTTTTCAAGCTTTCCGTTCGCGTCACGGACATATACGAAGCTCCCGCCGCCCTCGCGGAGGATGAACATGTTCTGGAGATATACACCGGAAGCACTGCTGCCGAAGGGGTTGTAGGTGATGTTCACATACTCGCCCTCGCGCACGGGGGTGTCCTCGTCCAAATACACGGTGAAAGGATAGAGCGAAGCGTTGCTGTTGCCCTGGCTCCAGTGATAGTAGCCGCTGTTCTCCCCCGACCGGGTATTCGGAAATGCTGACGATCTCCGCCTCCGTCTGGGAATACGTCTGCCACGACATCACCGTGACCGTATCGCCGACATGGAGCGTTTGCAGCTCCGTTTCACTCATCGCGCCGGTGACATAGTATCCGCCGCCGCCGGAAATGAGCACCGCCGGGAGCTGCTCGCGCGCCTGATCCGGGCTGCGGATCGTTTTCACTACGCCGTCGATCTTGCTGTAGACCACGCCGTTGTTGATCTCGAATTCGAGCGTTTCGTATTCGAGCCGCGCCTTTTAAGATCGAGCTCCGTCTGGTAGATCTTCTCCTGCGCTTCGCGGCGCATGGCGATGAGCTCATTATAGGTGTAGCTCGGCGTCGTATCGATATAGGTGTTGCCGCCGTCGTCGATATCACCGCCGTCGTCCGGCGCCGTGCCGTCATCAAAGCGTCCGTAGGCCTCGTCCACCTTAAAGGCCACCGAGCCGTCGCTCTGGCGGACGAACACCATGCCCCAGCTGCGGAGAATGTCGCCGTCCGGAGAATCGCCGTCATGCACCTCAAAGACAACATACGCCGTGCTGCCGCCCGCTTTCTTTAGGAGGAATCGATAAAGGCGCTGTCATAGGCGCAGTCGTCGCTCCAGATATAAAAAGAACGGGCTGTCCTTTGTTGCCGTCGCCGCCGCGGAAATATGGCACGTCCACCGGCGTGAGCGGCGGCGTGTCCGGCTCCTCGTCGGGGATCGGGTCGGGCTGCGGAACGTACAGGCGGTAGTTGTTCACCTTGACAAGATTGGCGTTCGCCTCGTCGAGCGCGATCTCGAGCTTCTGCACGGAGATCCTCGCGCGCTCGAGCTGCAGGTCGGTGAGCGTCGTGTCGTAGGAAAGGATCGGGTCGCCGACCTTGACGGTGTCGCCCTCATGCACATAGTACTTGGTGATCTTCTGCGTTTTCGGATACATAGATCGACTGCATTTTTATCGGGCTTGACAAAGGCCCTGCGTCTCCGCCTGGTCGTCGGCGTAGTTCGTGCAGAACTCCATGATCGGATAGACCTTCACCTTGCCGCCGCTGCCGCCGGGACGAGAAGCAGTATGCCGTACACCGCCGCCGACGAGCGCGGCGATCAGCACACGGCGATCGTCCGGCGCAGCCATTCCGGGAGATTACTGAGAAACGTTATCTTTCCCTTTTTCATCCGCTGCGCCTCCTTTCGTCATGTCGTACCGGTGTTTGTCCTCGTCGCCGCGGATCAACTCGCCGTCGAGAATGCGGTGGATCTTTTTTGCGCAGTCGGCAATGTCCTGCGCGTGCGTGATGAGCACGACCGTCGTTCCCTTCGCGTTCAGCTCGCCGAAGATCTGCATGACCTGGCGGCCGGAAGCGGAGTCCAGCGCGCCGGTCGGCTCGTCCGCAAGCAGGATGCGCGGCTTTGCGATCATCGCGCGGGCGATCGCCACGCGCTGACACTGGCCGCCGGAGAGCTGGTTCGGGTAAAAGTCCATACGATCTTCCAGCCCGACGCTCGCAAGCGCTTCCGCAGCGCGCTCACGCCGTTCACGGCGCGGCACGTTCGCATAGAGAAGCGGCAGCGCGACATTGTCGAGCGCCGTAAGCTTCGGCAGAAGATAGAAGCTCTGGAAAACGAAACCGATCATCTGGTTTCGTATATCGGCGAGCCGGTCATCCGAGGCCGAGGATACGTCCTCCCGGCAAGCACATAGGTGCCGGAGGTCGGCGTATCAAGACAGCCGATGATGTTCATAAGCGTTGTTTTACCGGAGCCCGAGGGCCCCATGATGGCAAGATAATCCCCATCGTCGATCTCAAGAGAAATGTTCTTGAGGATGTGTACAACATCCTTGCCCTGGGGATAATCCTTGCAGATGCTGCGCATTTCCAGAAGCATTACGCCACGCTCCCCTCCGCATTCGCCGCGGCGTCCTCCGCGGGCGCTGCCTCCGGCACAACGGCATCCTCCGCCGGTGCTTCGATCTCGGCGGGGTCGCCGAAGAGCGATTCGTCCGGTGCTTCGATGGGCGCGTCGCCATCGGAGGCGTTGCCGTCGGAGACAAGTGTCGGCGGCATTGGAGCAGCACCGGAGCCGAAGCCGCCCGAGTTGCCGCCGGAAACATAGCCGGAATTATCCTCATACACCTGCGTGTGCATGCCCGCCGTAAGGCCGTCCATCGGGAAGGCGATATAATCGCTCTCTTTCAGACCGGAGATGACCTGATATTCACCCCGCTCGGCGTCATATTCACCGAGGGACACGCCGCGCTTTTCCAGCCGGTCGCGTCCGTTCGCCGCCCAGACATAGGGCGAGGAATCGGCGTCCACAATATAATATTCCGGCAGCCAGAGTCCCTCGCGGACCTCCTGCTGGCCGTAGTCCGGCTCAATGTACACGTGCTGGCCGAGAATGAGGCCGGTCACATCGTTGAGCTTCACATAGAACGGGTACTTGGACGAGCTTGTCATCTCGTTGCCGCCGCCACCGCCGTAATACGGGCTATTATTGCTCTGCACCTTGGTCTCCCAATCGATGCTATCGAGCACGCCGCTCCACGTAACGCTCTCGTCAAGGCGTGAACGGATAAGCACGTTCATCCCCTCGGAAAGCGTGCCGACGTTCAGCTCGTTGATCGTGCCCTTGACCTGATAGGTCGTCATGTCCATGATGGTGATGTAGGCGTCGCTGCCGCTCGTATCGCCGTCATAGCCGGAGCTTGCGCCTGTATTCTCCGTATTCTTCACGCTCATCACGCGGCCGGAGATCGGTGCGCGCACGTCCGTATCCTCGAGAGCTTCCTGCAAATTCTCGATCTCACGCTCCTTGAGGCCCTTGTTATAGGTCGCTTCACGCACGTTCGCCTGCAGCTCCTGGATCTGCAGCGAGTAGGTGAGCTGCTGCGCGCCGCGGGGCGGCGTCGCGCTGGCGCTCAAGATTGGGGATGTCCTCCTCGGCGTTGGAGATCGTGTTCTCATAGCCCTCAAGCTCAAGCAGGAGCTTGCTGAGCTGAAAGCTCCATGGCCTCGTTGTCGTAGCAGAAGAGCACATCGCCCTCGGTGACGAAGTCGCCTTCCTTTACGTAGGTCTCAAGAACTTTCTTGTCGCCCTTTTTGACCGTTGCCGTTTCGCCCGAAACGACAATACCGGCGTACCGGTTCACCAGCCCCACGGAGCCCTGCGAGGTGATGTCCGATACCTTCTGGACGGTAACGGCATCCTCGGCATTGCCTCCGCAGCCGGTCATAACGCCGAGCAGCAGGCAAGCGCCGAGGAGAATGGCAAGCAGCTTTTTTCATGTATGTTCCTCCTGTACTTTCAGGATGTATTGCTTACTATTCCTATGACGCACCCCGAGGAAGAAAAGTTCGCTTTTCCCTGCCGGAGACGCCGAAAATAAAAGCGATTGCATTTTATCATAAAAATGATATATTTGATATATGGAAAACAACTCGAAAACGGAGGGATTCTTATTATGACCTGCAAGGAAAGATTTCTCAAATACATCGCCGTGTCCACCGCGTCCGATGAGGACAGCACCGAAAGCCCGTCCACGACCCGGCAGCTGGAGCTCTCGCGCCGTCTGGCCGAGGAAATGCTCTCTCTGGGGCTGAAGAACGTCCATATGGACAGCTGCGGCAATGCCATCGGCACGCTCCCCGCCACAGAGGGCGTCAAGGCCGCCGGAACGCTCGCGCTCGTCGCGCATGTGGACACCTCTCCCGCCGCGAGCGGCGAGGGCGTGAACGCCCGCGAAGTGCTCTACACCGGCGAGGATATTGAACTCGGCCACGGCGTCATTCTCTCGGAAAAGCAGTTTCCCGCCATGAAGGACGTGCGCGGGCAGGTGCTGCTCGTGACGGACGGCTCCACGCTGCTCGGCGCGGACGACAAAGCGGGCGTTGCCGAGATCATGACGGCGGTGGAAAAGCTCATCGCCTCCGGCGCGCCGCACGAGGAGCTGCGCATCGTGTTCACGACCGATGAGGAGGTCGGCCGCGGCACGGAGGGGCTGGATGTTAAAGAGCTTGCGTGCGACTGGGGATACACCGTGGACGGCGGCGAGCCGGTGTATACGAATACGAAAAACTTCAACGCGGCCGCGGCGCTCGTCCGTGTGCACGGCGTCGGCATCCATCCGGGCAGCGCGAAGAACATTATGAAGAACGCCGCGACGATCGCCATGGAGCTGCACTCCCTTCTCCCCGCCGATCAGGTGCCGGAAAAGACCGAGGGCTACGAGGGGCTTCATCCATCTCACCGATATGTCCGGCGACGTGGTGGAGGCCGAACTCCACTATATCATCCGCGACCATGACCGCACGCTTTTTGAAGAAAAAAGGCATGCCTCCGCGCCGCCGTGGAAGAGATCAACCGCCGCTACGGTGAGGGCACCGCCGAAGCCGACATCTCCGATACCTACTACAACATGCGCGAAAAGATCGAGCCGCACCGCCACCTGCTCGACCGCGCAGAGGCGCTTACCGCGCCTGCGGCGTAGCGCCGCGTACCGAAGCGATCCGCGGCGGCACGGACGGCGCGGTGCTCACATGGATGGGTCTTCCCCTGCCCGAACCTTTCGACCGGCGGCTACAACTACCATGGCGTACACGAATTCATTCCGTGGACAGTCTCGCGGTCATGCCCGACGTGCTGCTGGAGATCATCGGCAGCTTTGTGGAAAACGTCTGATTCCCGGAGGAAATCATGTCCAGAACATCGATCCTCATCGCCAAGATTCTGGCGGTGCTCCTGCTCGCGGTGCTGCTCACCAGCGCGGCGCTCTCGCCGTGCTGGGCGGCGCGGCCGGAGGATGTGCGCGTTCCGGCGCCGACGGCGCTCCCGACCGCGGAGCCGACGCCAACGCCCACACCATGCCAACGCCCCGGAGCCTACAGCAACGCCGACCCCAACACCGACGCCCACCCCGAGCCGACCCCGATCAATATACGATCTCCATGGTGGCGACTGCACGCTGCGAGTTATCCGCAGGCGCGCTACTACGCAAACTCCTTTGAGAATGTTGTCGGCACGAACTGGGCGTACCCCTTCTCCAACGTGCTCGACGTGACGGCGAACGACGATATGACGATCGTAAATCTTGAGTGCAGCATCTCCGATCTCAGCGCCGGGTCCGGCTCCACGTTCTCTTTCCTCGCGCCGAAGGCGCGACGGACATTCTCACGCTCGGCAGCGTGGAGTTTGCCACGACCGCCAATAACCACGCGATGGACTGGACAGCAGGTCTACGACGACACGCTCGCCAATCTCGACGCCGCCGGCATCGGCCACTGCGGCGGGGGAAGGCACGCTCTATACGACCAAAGCGGTCTGACCGTCGGCGTGTATGCCGTTTACAGCTGGCACACGCCGAACGCCGAATCCGTCGCCGCGGGCGTCCGTTCTCTCAGGGACGCGGGGCGCGGAGATCGTTGTCGTGAGCGCCCACTGGGGCAACGAGGCGAGCTATTACCAGAATGCCAATCAGGAAGAAGTCGGCCGCGCTGCGATCGACGCGGGCGCGAGCATCGTGTTCGGCCACGGGCCGCACCGTCTTGAGCCGTTTGAAAAATACAACAACGGCATCATTTTCTACAGTCTCGGCAACTTTGTGTTCGGCGGCAACACCAACCCCGCCGACATGGACAGCGTGATCGCGCAGGCGACCGTTACCCGCGACCCGGACGGAACGCTCTATCTCTCGTCGTTCAACGTTCTGCCGTGCAGCATCAGCAGCAAGACAAACGAAAACGACTACTGCCCGACGCTCTTTGAGCCCGGCACCGAGGAATACGACCGCGCCATGTCCAAGGTGGACGGCTCATGGACGGGCGCGAACAACGTGATCGATTATTCCTTCATGCACCCCGAAGGCTGAAATCTCAACAGCAAAATGCCGCCGAAACCGGTCTGGTTTCGGCGGCACTCTTTTTTATTCTGGTTTATTGCGGCGGCGGCCTCCGGAGCGGCGGTCGGCGTAGATCTTGCTGTCGTTGATCTTGCTGTCAGACTGCTGCATGAATTGCTTGAGCTTATCTTCAAAGCTGGTATCCCCGGTGGGCGGCGCGACTTCACCTCCGTGCGACGGGGCGCTGCGGTAGGTATTGGCCGGGCGCGTGGTATATGCCGGGCGCGGCGCGTTCGCTGCGGGCTGAGCCGGGCGCGGCGTATAAGCCGGGCGCGGGGCGCTCGGCTGAGCCTGCTTGATGGAGAGATTGATCTTACCTGCCTCGTTGACACTGAGGATCTTTACCTTGACGGCGTCACCGACCTTCAGATAGTCGTTGACGTCGTTGACGTAGGCGTTGGCGATCTCCGAAATATGTACAAGACCGCTCTTGCCGCCGGGAAGCAGTACGAACGCTCGAATTTGGTGATGCCTGTGACTTTGCCTTCCTGAATCGCTCAATTTCCAGCTCCATGGGGTTCCCTTTCTCTTTTCTTTCAATTTATTGATATATCCTGTCATCCGGCAGGACAAGACCAAGCCGTTCCCGCGCAAGCTCCGCGATGCGATCCGCGTCGCCGCTGCGCTCGATCCGCTCGCGCAATGCCGCGTTGCTCTGCTCAGCGCCTCGCATCGCTCCCGTGTCTCTCGCAGAAGAAGCTCCGCTTCCTCCACGCGGATCGCCGTTGTGACATACCGCGCCGCGGCATACACAAAGCAGAATGGATGAGAATACAGCCAAAAAGAAACTTTATGCTTTTGCTCATCGATTCTCTCCGCCGTTTCCCCTGCCGCGGCAGCTCTATAACGACCGGGGAAACTTGCGTATTATTGTAAACGATAGATCCGATTTTGCATAGATATTTTTTCAAATTTTTTCATCTTTTTTCGCGATTTTTCCGCCCATTTTTCTTTTCTGCACCGCTGTTCTTCGCTATGCTCGCGTTTCCGCTCCGCAAGGCGGCGCACCGGGCGCCAGGCGGGGTCAGAAGGTACGTGCAAAGGGCGCATCCGACGATCGCCGCCGTGAGAAAACGGGGCCGCACGCCGCCGCTGCACCACTGCCCGGCAGCAAATACCGCGAGTCCCGCCAGCGCATAAAAGATCACGTCCCACAGTGCTGCGAGCCGGTAAAAACTTGCCGGAGGATGTATACCGGAAACCGCATAGCGCCGAGCGCCGCGCCGGTCAAAAGGCAAATGCCAGCTCAAAAGCTGCCGAGCCGTCGATTCGCTCATTTATCCGAAGAGCCTCGCCCAGAAGCCGCGCCGCACCGGGACGTCGGCATACGAGAGATCCGAAATATCCCCCACAACGAGAAGATCGCCAGAGTCCACCGAGAGCGTCTCCACCCGAAGGTTGCTCCCATGCACCGTGAGAGCGCCAAGCTCCGTCTGCATCTGCGATGCTTTCTCGTCAAAACCGCTGACCTCTTCCACGCCGGACACGCTCAGGCGGCTCCGGTCGTCACCGGTACCACGTCAGAAGGAGCAAACACCGTTCCGTTTCGCCTCGCGGCGAAAACTGCACTATGTTAGCTCCTTCTTCCTTTCCAAATCAAACCCGCTCCGCTGGGCTTCGATTTGGTTTATTCGGGCGGAGATGCTATGCTTTTTTTGATTATTCCACCATTCTTCAAAAATGGAGGTGTTAGACTTGGCACGGGTAAAGGTGCTTGGACGCTATCAAAAAAGATCCTCCTGCTTCTCATGGCGGTTATGATCCTGGCCTTTACGGTCATCTATCCCATCGTTACGGCGCGCTCAGGTTTTCTCTATGAGGACACCATTCTCGTGCCGGCGGAAGAGGACGGCTGCACCGTTTATTCCGGGAAGATCCGCGGAACCGCCGCGAACTTCACCGTATCTGCGGACAAAACCGTCATCTTTCAGTATGGCAACACCGTTTACGGCCCCTATACCGTCAAAGAGGATCCCACCGCCATTCCGAAGGACAGCGACCTGCAAACACAGATGACCGGCATTGAGCTGTGCTGCGGCGGCGAGATCGTGTTCCGAGGCGGCGTAGTCAACAGCGGCGACTGGCGTATGCTCTATAATGAGGACGGGAGCTTTGATCCGCTCCGCATCAACGCCACGATGAGCGACGGTACCGTTGTAGACGAGAACGGAACCCGGATCGATCCGATGGAACCCTCTGTTTCAACGATCCTCGATCTGACGGACGGCCCAGCGCTGACCCATAAGGAACGTGGCTCGGTTGGGTCGGCGGCGTGCTGATCTGCGTTATCGCGGCGCTCGCCATGCTGTTTGCCGATGAGCTCTTCCGCTGGAACGCTTCGTTCCTTGTCCGCAACGCCGAGGAAGCCGAGCCATCCGACTGGGAGATCGCCGGGCGGTATATCACGTGGACGGCGCTGCCGGTCATGGCGGCGGTGATCTTCATTCTCGGATTAAAGTAATATGCAATGGAGCAGCCCGGACGTTTGTCCGGGCTGCTCCACGTTATTTTTTCCCGTCAAAGGAAAGTATTTATAATTCTCTGATATACATCTCTTCCACCGCGCCGGAGGTAAGTTTTTCCCGGTCAGCACGTCCGCCATCGTCCGCGCCGGGGCACTCTCCTACACGGAGTTCTGCCTCCGTCTCACCAATCAGAATCGTCCCGCTCCTCATCTCCGCCATCGAATTCTGCATCGAAGTCCGGCTCATCTGCCGCGCGGGGCTCCAGCGTGAGCGTGCCGGTCGTTTTGTCGTTAACAGTAAGGGACAAAAAGCACATCCTTTGCAACGGCGGCAAAGTAGCCGGTAGCAGCATATTCACCCGCATAGTTTTCCTCAATGCGGTCGAGCATTTCGCGCAGCTGCAGCATGGCGGCGACCTCGTGCTTGCAGTTTCCGACGCAGTAGCAGGAGCACGTCAGCGCGTAGATCATGCCGTCCGAATACACGAACTCCACGTCATACGGCTCCGTTCCTCGACAAGCGCGTACCCTTCATTCCGTCCAGACAGAGATAGCGCACACGGTTTTCCGCATAGTACGCATACCCGCGCTCCGCGACCGCCACATCGACGCGCATCCGGTGCAGCTCCCGCAGCGGGAAGGTGCTGTCGTCCGAGCCGCAGGCATACCCGTGTCCGGCTTCGACGGCGCTTTATACCAGCTCATCACCTTCCGGCGCGGAAGCGCCGCGCGGTCGAACGTGAGAACGTGCGACCCGGCGAGGGTAAACCGGCCGGACACATTGGTATCCGCCACGCCGATCACGCGCTTATAGTCCGCCAGATTGATGCGGAAGTTGTAGTTGACATCCACGACGCGCCCGCGCTTTCCTCAAGCTTGCCGTCTACGTACACCAAATCGCCGCAGTGCAGGTCGAACCGGTCGTTATAGTAGGCAAGCGTCATATTCCGCTGCGGGAATTGCACGCGCACCACCGACCGCCGCGGCTCGCGCTCTTCCGCAACGTCCGGAGGCTCCGAGCGGTCATCTTTTCCTTTTCCTCCGATACAGAAAAAACCGATCTTGAACGCCATATCGCTCTTCCTTTCCAGTTTTATCTCTTATGGTTGTATATTACTGCATCGAGTGTCCTATAATCAGGACTTCCGCAAAAATACAAAAAGCGAAATATAAAAGACGCTTGACATTTCATTTTGCCGTGCTATACTGCGCGTGTAAAGCAAGCTTTACTTTTTCACGTTGAGGTGACCCGATGAAGAACCGTATTGAAGAACGGCGCAAGGCGCAGGGCATGACGCAGCAGCAGCTGGCTGCATTGCTCGGCGTTTCGCCAGACGATCATTTCGCTGGAGAGCGGAAAGTACAACCCCTCGATATTACTGGCACACAAGATCGCGCAGACGTTCGGGGTGCACATTGAGGATATTTTTCTGTTTGAGGAGGATGAAGCATGAAGCTCAAGGATCAGAAGAAGCTCGGTATTTTATATCTTGTTCTCGGCGCGGCATTGTTTCTTGTCGGGCTGCTGACAGCCGCCGGCGAAAAAAAAACGAACTGGCTTTCCTCGTTCGGCAGCGCCATTGCCGTTGTCGGCGCGGCGCGCCTGCTGCGCGTGTACCGGCTCACCCGTTACCCGGACAAAGCGGCGGACTATGACGCCTCGCTGACCGACGAGCGCGCGGCGTATGTGGCAAACAAGGCGCGTTCTATGGCGCTTTACCTCTGCATTTACGTACAGCTCGCCGCAGCTCTCGCCGCTATTTTGATCTTTAAACAAACTCTGGTCGGACAGGTGCTCTGCGCGCTCACGTGCCTGCAGACGCTCGTCTATACCGGCTGCTTCTGGTACTACAACCGGAAATACTGAAAGGAAATCCATGAACGCATTGGAAATTAAGGATTTGTCCAAATCCTTCGGCAGCTTTTCGCTGCAAAACCTGACGCTGACCGTGCCGATGGGCACGGCGCTCGGGCTTATCGGCGAAAACGGCGCGGGCAAGTCCACGACGATCTCGCTCATTCTCGGGCAGCTTCGGCGCGACAGCGGAGAGATCCGCATTTTCGGGCAAGACACAGACGGCGACAACGTCTCCGTCCGCGAGAACATCGGCGTAGTATTCGACGAGAGCTGCTTCCCGGACGGGCTGAACGCCCGGCAGGCGGACAAAGTGGAGCGCTGCATCTATAAAATTGGGACAGCGGCGCATTTTATGAGCATGTCCGGCGCTTTGATCTGCCGAAACGAAGCCATTCAAAGAGTATTCCCGCGGGATGAAAATGAAGCTCGCGCTTGCCGTGGCGCTCTCACACAAAGCAAAGCTCCTGCTGCTTGACGAACCGACGGGCGGGCTTGACCCGCTCGCCCGCGACGAGCTGATCGGCGAGCTTTCCCGCTTTATCTCAGACGGCGAGCACGCGATACTGCTCTCCTCGCATATCGTGAGCGATATAGAAAAAGCTCTGCGGCCGTGTGGCGTTTCTGCATAAGGGGCGGCTGATCCTGAGTGAGGAAAAGGAAGCCCTTCTCGCGGCGCATCCCGGTCAAACGCTCGAAGAAATCATTCTGGACATCACGAGAAAGGAGCGGGCGTTATGAAGATCCGCGGACTTTGCTCAAGGACATATTTGAGCTGTGGGCGCAGTGCCGGGTGCAGCTCGTTCTGACGGGCGTGTACCTGCTCCCTGCCGCTTTTTACAAGCGTCGGCATGATGCTGCTTGCGATGATGCCGATCTATGCGCTCGGCTATGACGAACGCTGCCGGTGGGAACGGTACGCGCTCGCCATGCCGGTGCGGAAGAGCGACCTCTTCTGGAGCCGGTTTCTGCTCGGTGTGATCGCCATCGCGCTCGGCGCGGCGGTGCAGGCGCTTGCCGCCCTTCTTACCGGGCGGGGCGAGCTTCTCCTCCCTCGCCGTTACCGCACCGTCGGCCGTCGTCTATCTTCTCATCACGCTTCCGCTGATGATGAAGCTCGGCGTGGAAAAAGGCCGGTTTCTTCTTCTGCTGACCATGGCGTTTCTGCTGCTGTCCGGGGCTCTTGCGTAAGACAAACCGGCGCATCTGTTGTTAATTTCCCGCGCCGCTCGTGTATGATATCGTAAAGAAATTTATCCTTCTGCGGAGAAGCCCATGAAGAACATTTTCAAAGTCGTATTTTCCCGCGCCGTATTCACCGGCGCATTCATTGCGCTGCAGTTTGCCGCTGTCTCACCTTGCCATCACCCGGTTCAACGAGCACTTTTTTACATTTTTACGGCGTCTGCCTCGTTCTCTCCGCCGTTGTTGTTGTCTATCTTGTCTGCCGCGACGGCAACCC
>VOFC01004129.1_pt1 | contig 14747 bp, 16 predicted proteins | sample 5384161 | NCBI WGS metagenome assembly VOFC01 (sample SAMN12384722, study PRJNA508395) | human gut metagenome | isolation source: healthy gut B | host: Homo sapiens | reverse complement strand
TGGCAATTTCAGCGCTATTGAACTGGAAAAAGTGCTGGCCGGCAAAAAAGCTTCCGTAAACTATGGCATCGGCGACAAGACAGAAGCCGTAACCGGCAGTTGCTCTCCCAAAGACTTTGAGACAATGATGCAGCTCACCTATCTGACTTTCACAGCTCCAAGACGTGACGACAATGCTTTTGCATCTTATAAAAACCGCAGCAAGGCCGAATTGCAGAACATGGACCTGAACCCGAATTCTTCGTTCAGCGACTCCATCACGTCCACTCTTTACATGAAGCACCCCAGAACGTTAAGAATGAAAGCCGATATGGTAGACAAGATGGATTATGACAAGATTCTGTCATGTACCAAGACCGTTTCAAAGACGCCAGCGACTTTACCTTTATTTTTTAGTAGGAAACGTCGATGTGGAAGCCGTGAAACCTCTGATTGAATCTTATCTGGGTGCATTACCCTCTATCAACCGCAAAGAAACATTCAAGGACAACCACATCGAAATGCGCAAAGGAATCTATAAGAACGAGTTTATCCGTCAGCAAGAGACTCCGAAGGTTAATAACTTCATCTCTTACAGCGGTACTTGCGCATACACGCTCCGCAACGATATTCTCATGAGTATGACCGACCAGCTCCTGAACTTAATCTATACGGAGAAAGTACGTGAAGATGAAGGTGGTACTTATGGTGTATATCCAATGGGACAGCTTGTTAAATATCCTGTCGAAAGAGCCGTTCTGCAAATCTTCTTCAACACAGCCCCCGCGAAGCAGGAAAAACTGATGAAGATTATCTATGCCGAAGCGGACGCTTTCGCCAAGAACGGTCCTGATGAAGCCAGCTTGAACAAAGTGAAAGAATATATGCTGAAGAAACATAACGAGGATTTGAAAGAAAACGGTTACTGGCTGAACAGCATAGACGAATATCTCTATACCGGTATCAATCCGATAAAGGATTACGAGCAGATTGTCAATGGAATCACAGCAAAAGATATCCAGAAATTTGCCAACGAACTCCTGAAGCAGAAGAACCAAATCACTGTTTCAATGATCAGCCCCGAAAAGAAATAGGGGTCTGCATCAGGAGTCGTAAAGTAGACCTTTAGCGTTGCAGAGTTGACCTTTAGAGGCGTAAAGTAGCTCTTTACAAAACCGTACTATCAGCAGTCTGATTTTTCAACTCACAACCAAAGTCACAGTTTTCAAAAAGGCTGCGTTGTTCGTGAAGCAGCGCAGCCTTTTTTCATATACATTAACCATCTATCCATTATGAACCTCTTTATAGAATTACGCAAGCACGGAAAGTTGGCAGCCAAGCGAAACCCGATGTACGAGAAGAATAAATTCGGAAAATTCTGGATGTACTTCATGGCTGTATTCTGGGCCGGTTATCTGGTATTCTTCGGAACGAGTTTCGCCTTTGCTTTCAACGACGGGGCAACCGAAGCATATCATGTACTGAACAGCGGGCTCATATTTATCCTCTGCCTGGATTTCCTGATGCGTTTTCCATTTCAGAAAACGCCTGCCCAAGAGGGTAAAGCCCTATCTGCTGTTACCGGTAAACGCAACCGTCTTATCGACTCCCTGCTGATACGTTCCGGATTGAACGGCTTCAACCTGATATGGCTGTTCTTCTTCGTTCCGTTCGCCATCATCAGCATCACCAGATTTTACGGCATAACGGGTGTACTGACCTATAGTATCGGAATATGGTGATTGATGGTGCTCAACAATTACTGGTTCCTGCTATGCCGGACATTGATGAACGAACGCGTCTGGTGGATAATCCTGCCTATACTGGCATACGGGAGTATCGCTGCCGGAATGTTCATACCGGACAACAGTCCGCTATTCGACTGGTCCGTCGACTTAGGAGAAGGCTTTATCCTCGGACATCTTCTCACCTTCACCGGAGTATTTGCAGCTATCGTAGTGCTGTGGTTCATCAATCGCGGACTGATGATAAAATTGATTTATAATGAAATCAATAAAGTAGAAGACACCAAGGTAAAGCATGTATCCGAATACAAATTCCTGGACCGCTACGGAGAGATTGGCGAATACATGCGGCTGGAACTGAAAATGCTATTACGCAATAAAGTCTGCAAAACGGCCCTGCGCACAGTATTCCTGGTAGTGATTTCATTTACCTGCATTCTGAGCTTTTACCGAAGCATACGACGGGCAAGGTATGAAAAGCTTTATCCTGGTTTACAACTTTGTGATTTTCGGCATTCTGTTTTTATCAAGCCTGATGAGTTACGAAGGCAACTACATCGACAGGCTGATGAGCCGCAAGGAGTCCATCTACACACTGCTGCGTGCCAAATATATTCTGTACAGCATCGCCATACTCATCCCCCTGTTCCTGATGATACCGGCTATGGCAACCGGCAAACTGGCTGTACTGAGCTGCATCGGTTGGGCTGTGTTTGTTGCAGGCTGTGTATATTTCTGCCTGTTCCAATTGGCCGTATACAATAACAGGACAGTGGATTTGAACGCCAAAATGACCAACCGCCAGAACATGGGAACCGGATTGCAGAATCTGATTTCCGGAGCAGCATTCGGCGTACCTCTGCTTATGAATTTTATGCTGACAACCTTTTTTCGGCCCCACAGTTACAGCCTGGATATTGATTGCCATCGGTGCGGGTTTTATATTGACGTCCCGCTTCTGGCTGAAGAATGTATACCACCGCTTTATGAAGCGACGCTATAAGAACATGGAAGGATTTAGAGACAGCAGACAGTAAGATTTACAATTTAAGATTTATGGCTATGATTCAGATAAGTAATTTGCAAAAGAAGTTCGGCGAAAAGACCGCCGTAAATATCGACAACTACCTCATCAATCAAGGTGATATGCTGGGCTTTGGTAGGAAACAACGGAGCCGGAAAGACCACCCTTTTCCGGCTGATATTGGATTTGCTGCAAGCCGACCGCGGAAAGGTCACCATCAATGATATAGACGTATGCAAAAGCGAAGACTGGAAAAACTTTACCGGCGCTTTCATTGACGACGGTTTCCTGATAGACTATCTCACCCCGGAAGAATATTTCCATTTCATCGGCAAGATGTACGGACTTAAAAAAGAAGAAGTAGATGGACGCATCGCTCCTTTCGAGCGTTTCATGAACGGTGAAGTCATGGGACAGAAGAAGTTCATACGCAATTTCTCTGCGGGAAACAAACAAAAGATAGGCATTATCTCCGCCATGTTGCACCATCCGCAACTACTGATACTGGACGAACCTTTCAATTTCCTCGACCCCAGTTCGCAGTCCATCATCAAACAACTGCTGAAAAAATACAACGAGGAACACAAAGCAACCGTCATCATTTCCAGCCACAACCTTAACCATACGGTAGATGTATGTCCGCGCATCGCCCTGTTGGAGCACGGAGTCATTATCCGTGATATACAGAACGAAAACAATTCGGCCGAAAAGGAATTGGAAGCCTATTTCAATGTCAGTGTCGAAGAAAACATCGAAACTGAAAATAATATTGAAGAAGAAACGCTTACAGAGGAATAAATATGAAACACTCGCTTTTCCTGTATAATTGCCTTGACCGGGTTAATACTCTGTTTAAGCTCCTGCCATACCGCCGCTCCCCGTCTCGACTATAAAGCATTGGCACAAGCCTCTGTACGCCTAGGTATGGATATCGGACTGACAGACAACCACAAACTGTACATCAATGCCGCCGAGTGGATAGGCACTCCCTACCGTGCCGGTGGCGACAGCAAACATGGAACGGACTGCTCCGGCCTGGTATCCCAACTCTATAAGAAAACCTACCGCATACGCCTGTCGCGCAGCACGGACGGCCAGTTGAAAGAAAGCAACAGGATAGCCCGCCGCAATCTGCGCGAAGGCGACTTGGTATCCTTTTACCAGCCGGGCGTCACGCAAGAAAGTGGCACATGTAGGCATCTACCTGAAAGACGGCAAGTTCGTTCATGCCAGTACCGGACAAGGAGTCATCGTGAGCAGCCTCAAGGAAGATTACTATACAAAGCACTGGCTCTGCGGCGGAAGAGTGAAATAAGACTCCATCCAACATTAAAAAGAGGGTATGCCTAAAGGAAAATTCACTTATTATTTGTTTCCTTTAAGCACGGATTACACGGATTTCACAGAAGAAGAATAAAGTAAATCTGTGAAATCCGGTTACGTATCATCCGATTCGTCAACGTAACACAAACCGCAACCTTCCGCCCTCTACCAGCTCTTGGTGGCTGATTCGGAAACGTGACAGTCTCTTTCCTCCTAACTCCATTTCACGGATATAAAGCGAATCGTCCGAAGGACGCTCCGTTTCTATCACTAACTGCTCACGTCCCCACACTTCGGCATCAAGACGAATGGTCACTTTGTTGAACACCGGTGTGGAAAGCGTGTAAGACGGTTCGCCCGGACAATCCGGATAGAAGCCCATCATATTGAAGATGGCCCATGCAGACATCGTTCCGGTATCATCATTGCCGGGAATGCCATCGGGTGCATTCTTGAAATACTTCTGCAAAAAGACGGTGTAACTCTTTCTGGGTACGCCATTCCTCTCCCTTGAAATAAGAGAACAGATGCGCATAAGCGATGTCCGGCTCATTGGCCGGGTCGTAAAGCCCCTCATCGAAAACACGTTGCAACTTGTCTACGAAAGCCTTCTTCCCGCCCATAAGTTGCGCCAGCCCCTTTACATCGTGGGGAACATAGAAAGTATAGTTCCATGCACACCCCTCATGAAAGCCCGGATTAGGTTCAAAGTTTTCGCCCTGCCTCGGGTCAAACGGAGCATAAAACTCACCGTTCGGCAAGATAGGACGGAATGTGCCGTACTCCTTGCTGTAATAATGCTTATACCCCAAAGAACGGTTATAGAAAAGACGGGCATCCTCCTTGTAGCGGCGTGCTTTTTCCTTCTGTCCTTTCACCTCGGCATCGCTTGGCAAGCGCCTCTGCCATGCGCGAAAGGGCGTTATCGGCTATGTAGTACTCCAAAGCATGCGATACGGAGTTGTCGTACTGCTCGCGCAAAGGTACATACCCCAATGAAAGATAGTCGTCATTATCCGGCCGCAGGAGATTTTCCGCTCCCGGCAATACAGCCCCTTTACGCATCGCCTCATAAGCCAGCTCCACATCGAAGCCGCGCAAACCTTTCAGCCAGGTATCCACAATGACCGGTATAGAAGGGTCGCCCTCCATCGTCAATGTCTCGCGTCCATAGAGTTCCCACTTGGGCAACCAGCCATGCTCACGGTACATGTCGAGCATGGAACGCACCATTTGCAGTTGCCGTTCCGGATACACCAGCGTCAGCAGCTGATGCACATTACGGTAAGTATCCCAAAGGGAGAATACGGTATACCGGTCGCTCTTTGCCGTAAGAATCCGGTTGCTTTCCATTGCCGGATATTGCCCGTTGACGTCCTGCAAAAGGTTGGGATGTATCAGCGCATGATAAAGCGCCGTATAGAAAACAATCTTCTGCTCGTCCGTCCCGCCTTCCACTATGATACGCGACAAATCGTCGTGCCAGCGTTTACGGCTTTCCGCCAATACCTTGTCGAAGTCCTTGCCGGACTGCTCTTTGTCCAGATTGAGACGGGCATTCTCGATACTGACGAAAGAAAACACCCATCTGCACCTCTATCTGCTCGCTCTCCCGGTATCGAATGTCAGAAAAGCGCCGATATCATCGCCCGCCAGCTCCTTGCGATAACCGGTATACAATTTATACTTACCGTTGTCCGGATCCCATTCGGCCTCCACGCCTGTCATGGGGCGCTGTTTTTTCCAATAACCGGTTTTGAGGGGAGTTTTGTTGAACCGAATGCCAGACCGGTCACCGTGTCGGCACAACCATAATAAACGGCCACCCGTCCCGTTGCCGGATCATGCAAAGCCGCACAAGGGAAGCATACATTGGGCACATCACCCATGCATTCGTAAGGTTCACGCGGAGAGATAAGATAAGGTCCCGAACGGAATTTCACCTTCCAGGGCTCGTCCAAGTCAAGCAATGCCGATCCAAAGGCATAGACATAACCGTTGCAGGAGCGAAGCACACCGTGATAGAACAGCAACCAGCCCTCACTGGTTTCGATGGGAATGGGGCCGGCGCCAATCTTCAGGCACTGCCATGCACTTACTTCAAAAGGCGCGGGTGACATGACGTGACGATGGTGTCCCCAAAACTCCAAGTCGGGCGACTCGCTATAATAAATATCTCCGAAAGGAGTATGCCCGTTGTCACTGGGACGGCTCAACATGGCAAACTTACCATTGATCTTGCGGGGAAACAGCACGCCATTACGGTTGAAAGGCAGGAAAGCATTCTCCACCTGATGGAATGTCTTGAAATCCGTAGTCCATGCCACGCCGATGGTGGGCTGGCCCTTATATCCGTTACACCAGGTCACATAGTAACGGTCGTCGATAAAGCAGACACGCGGGTCATAACCGTACACCCATTCACCAATCTCAGGAATATCACACTGGAACTGCAACTTCTCCGGATTGATGTCCCAATGAACGGCGTCCTTGCTGAATCCATGCCGCTCTCCGGCTGATATATCGCTAACAGGGTATATGCCACAAAAGGCAGGTTAAAGATGCAGCACAGGGAGAACAGCGTTTTCCGCAGTCCGCGGTGCGATATGTAATAACCGGCCAGCAAAGAGCCCAGCACAAAGGCGGCAGCTCCGTAAGTGCCGTAATACAACCCTATCTCCTGCTCATTCAGTCCCAAGCCGCCTGCCGAACGTTCCGCCTTCAAGAAAAGGGGAACAATCTTCATGACGAAACCCTCGGCAAGGCGATAGAGAATGATAAAAAGGCAATATAATACCCTATATGACGTTTCTGAAAAGAAATCCCCTGATTACGCTCCGCAACTTCTCCAGCGTTTCGCCCGCCGACTTGGTTTCGGCAGCCGCAGCACCGCCCGAAGGCAGCATACGCCAATGGTATATTGCCAGCAATATCATCACGGCAGCCATTACCAGCATTACACACATCCAAGCCTGGACAGTTGCTTCATGACGCACTGCATCCGTGGCACCGGGCACTCCACCGAAGTATTTCAGCAGCCACCCAGCCAGCCATACCAAACCGCCGGACGCCACAATCTTGGCGATGTTATAGAAAGCTCCCTGCCAGCCGATGTACTTTGCCTGTTCCTGCTTATTCAGCTCGGACATGTACACGCCGTCCGTTGCCACATCGTGCGTAGCGCCGCTGAAAGCGATAACCGCCAGCAAAAAAATGGAAAGAGCAAAAAAGAACGGAAGATTCAGTGCAAAGGCGACCAGTGCGAACCCCGCTCCCGTAACCAACTGCGTCAGCACCACGAAGAATTTCTTCGTCTTGAACATCTCGAGAAAAGGACTCCAAAGAAACTTCAACGTCCAGGGAAGCATTATCAGTGAGGTCCACAAAGCTATTTGGGCATCACCCACTCCCAGCCCCTTGAACATAAGTACGGAAACCATGTTCAGCACCACAAAGGGAAGCCCCATGGCGAAATAAACGGTTGGAATCCAAGATATCGGATTATGATAATTCCGGCTCATATATGTTTCGTTGCTATCGGTACTTTCTATTTCCGTAACTCATTATCCGGCATCAGCGGCTCCGCTCCCATAGTCAGCTCCAGCGTACCGCCGTTTACGATGTCTTGATGGTTGAAGAAAGGAGCGGCAAGTTCTTCCCCGTTCAGGATAATCTTCCGGACATACTTATTGTCACGACTGTTATTATGGGCTATAATGGTAAAGGTGTTGCCATTCTGCAAACGGATGGCGGCCTCATCAAACAGCGGACGCCCGATGGAATAAACCGGCTTTCCCGGGCAAACCTGATAGAATCCCATCGAATTAAGGATATACCATGCAGACATCTGTCCGCAGTCTTCATTGCCGGAAAGGCCATTGGGCTCGTTGAAGTAAAGCGTATGCAGCACACTGTCCACCAACGCCTGTGTCTTGTACGGCTGTCCCACATAGTTATAAAGGTGAGCAATATGGTGGCTCGGCTCGTTACCGTGTGCATACTGTCCTATCAGTCCGGAAATATCTACCGATACCGACTCGCCCTCCAAGGAAGAATCTGCCACGAACAGAGAATCGAGCTTACCGATGAATGCGTCACGGCCACCCATGAGTTCCACCAGACCATCTACATCGTGCGGTACGAACCAAGTCCATTGCCAGGCAGTGCCTTCACAATAATCATCGTTGCGGTGAGTGGAAGCACGAGGATTGAAAGGCGTACGCCAATTGCCCTCGCTATCAAGCCCGCGCATGAAACGGGTAGACGGATCGAAATATACCTTATAGCCCTCTGCAAAAGCCGCGTACTTAGTCCGGTTCGGTTCATCGCCCATTGCTTCAGCCAACTGTGAGATGCACCAGTCGTCATAAGCATATTCCAACGCCTTGGCTACCGATTCATTGTCTTTGTCACAGGGAACATAGCCTATTTTATTCTTCCAGTATTTGGCCTGCGGCATCAAATGCGGCAATACACGGGGGTGAGTAATAATGCCCGTCGTATCGTATTCCGCCGTGCGGAGACAGGCACGGTAGGCTTCCTTCACATCAAAATTACGATATCCTTTGGCGTAAGAGTCGGCAATCAGAGAAACTGCATGGTAGCCAATCATCGTTCCCGTATAGTTGCCGGCAAGCTCCCACATCGGGAATACACCGCCTTCTTTCTCTTTCTGGATCAAAGAGCGGATAAAGGCTTCATTCAGTTCAGGATCTATAATTGTCATCAAAGGATGATAAGCACGGAAAGTATCCCACAAGGAGAATATCGTGTACACAGGTTCGTCCACACTGCCCTGATGCGGCTTCAAATCCATACCGAAATAACGTCCGTCTGCATCCGTAAAAAGATTGGGCTGCAAACCGGTATGATAAAGGGCTGTATAAAACATCGTGCGCTGGTCGGCATTCTGCGTACGGATATCTATTTTGGACAGATAGTCGTTCCATGCCTGACGTGCTGCACTCCGCACTCCGTCAAAATCCCATCCGGGTATTTCGGCCTCCACATTCTTACGCGCTCCGTCCATATCGACAGCCGAAACACCCACTTTCACCAATACCTCTTCATTCTGTGCCGTAGGGAACTGCAACAGTACTTTGGCGGTGGGCAAAAGCGGACCGCCTTCTTCCAATGCCACAGAATCCGTCACCAATGTATAGGTAAACGGCTTGGAGAACTTGGCATAGAAGTTGATATACTGGTCGAATGCCCAATATACCGTTTTTTTTATGTCCGCGGATTTCGGTATCACTAATTACTTCTATTTTCATTTCCTCATTTGTCTGACGCTCGATACTGTAATCAAAGTCCAGAATGAAACCGGCATCTTCAGCTTCCGGAAAGGTATAACGGTGAATGGCAGCACGCTTTGTCGCAGTAAGTTCCGCCTTTACGTTATAGCGTTCCAGCAAGACGGAATAATATCCGGGTTGCGCCACTTCATTATCGTGCGAGAAAGCCGAACAGTACGCCATTTGCTGACTCTTCGATCCCATCGGATGATACTCCTGTTTCCCTACAGTAGGCATCAGCAGTACATCACCGTAGTCCGCACATCCTGTTCCGCTGACATGGGTATGCGAGAAACCGTTGATGGTAGTATCCTCGTAATAGTATCCGGAACAAGCGTCCCATTCGTAGATACGTGTATCGGGACTGGGTTGAATCATCCCGTTCGGAACAACCGCACCCGGATATGTATGTCCATGTCCGCCTGTCCCGATAAAGGGATTTACATAAGAGGCATAGTCCTGCTCTGCCTGCGTACAGCTAAAGACAGTACCCAGCAACAGGAGTCCGCCCAGCAATATGGAATTAGATTTCAAGTTTGTTTTCATATTCTTTGGTATTACATTAGGATTATCAAATCGGCATAAAGCTGACAGCCTGTCCCCCACCTTTTGCCATGACAATGGTCAGGGTATCATCGGACGTCACCTGTTTCTCTATGATTTCGTAAGATTCCGGATTGGTCTCCCAATCGGCATCTTTTTCCGTCGGCATAGATAACGGCTGCATAAGTTTTTCCTTTTTCCAGAAAATCCAGTTTCACATCTATGCTGCGCGCCTCTTCATCGGTTGCCGCCCCCAGAAAATATTTATCTTTTGCCTTACGTACTATTGCCACGTATTCACCCGGTTCGTCGGCAAGCGCCTCCGACCAGTCACAGTCTGCATCAAAATCACGGAAGAACTGGAAAGCAGGATGCCCTTCATAGTTTTCAATCATATCCGAGGCCATCTGCAACGGAGAATAAAGTACAACCCAATTGGCTATCTGCTTGGCAAGCGTGGTATTGATACGGCAATCCTTACTGTCTTTCATATTCCACTTTTTTTCCGGTCGGGATTGTTTTTGGCACGCTTGTACAGCACATCAAAGATACCCGGCGTATAATCCATCGGACCACCCAGCAAACGGGTAAACGGCAACATCACATGATGTTCCGGCGGATTACCTTCGCTCCAGGCATTCCACTCCATGCCGCGGGCGCCTTCGCGGGTCATCATATTGGGATAGGTACGACGTATACCGGTATCCTTTATCGGCTCATGCACATCGAGGGTAGTACGATACTTGGCAGCCGTTTTCACGACATTACGGTAATGCCGCACATTGAACTGTCCGTGGTGGTTGTGACCGTTGGGAAGACCACCGGCATACCCGGTCTTTACGCTATGGATACCCAAATCGGCATACCATTCATAAGCCTTATCCAACTGATTTTCGTAATTACAGATATTTCCTCCCGTTTCATGATGACCGATAATCTCAACACCCTTCTTCCGGGCATAGGCTGCTATTTCCTTTATATCGAAATCGGCATACGGTTTGGTATAATCGAAGTTCTGCGTTCCGCCCCAGTTCTCCCAACCTTCATTCCAGCCTTCGAACATAACGGCTTCGATGTTGTTGGCTGCGGCAAAATCAATATAACGTTTTGCATTTTCGGTAGTGGCGCCGTGGCGGTCGTTTATCACCCAGCTCTCCACACCCAGATGCATACCCCACCATATACCTACATACTTCATCGGGCGAATCCAGTCGGTAGACTCCAAAACGCAGGGTTCGTTCAAGTTCAGGATAAGTGCTGAATTTATCAGTCCCACAGCTTTCGAAGCTATCTGTACAGTACGCCAGGGCGTATTGAAACTGCCGCCTTCTATCTTAGCCTTAATGCCGTCGGGCCATGGAGCCAACTCGGATTTGAACCGCAGCCGCCGGTATTTTGCAAAGTCATTTCAGGAAAGTCCGTCAATGCGGCTTCGTGAATACTGGCGTAAGTCTTACCTACCTTAAAGGTCATCGGAGTGTTTGCGTTATCAGTCTTGCTGAGCGGCTGTGTACGATATAACAGCTCATATGTTTCGTAGTTGGCAGGAATAGACCAGGAAATTCCATCCTGCGCCATATTGAAAGAGGTAAAGTTCGTCCGTAACAAAGATGCTGTCTACCCGGCAACTTCATACTCGTACCGAAAGAAACTGACCTCCGTCGTCCCATTGTCTTCATCACCGCAATATCCGTCCGGACCGGCTGTATACATACGGTTCATCACCTCACGCAACCAATATTGCGCTTTCCAAGGCTGGCCTGCATAGTCATACAGATAAATCATGTGCTGGATGGGCTGGTTTCCATGTGCATAGTTACCCATGTTCATGACTGTCATTTCACGAATCTCATGAATTACCTGTCCGTAATAGCTATCATCAAAGATGGGGGGAACCGAAAAGACAGAATCAAGCATGGTAACGAACATTTCCTTACCTCCCATCAAATCAATCAATCCCTGAGGGTCATGGAATACAGACCAGGAATAATGCCAGCTGTTTCCTTCCGTAAAGTCACCTCCCCATTTCAACGGCGAGAATTCAGGAGCGAACTTGCCGTCCTTCTGCTTGCCACGCATCAATTTACTTTCCGAATCAAACAGGTTCTTATAGTTCATGGCACGTTTGGCAAAAAGTGCGATTTCCTTCTTCGGACGCTTCAACTCTTTCGCCAGCTGATAAATACACCAGTCATCGTATGCATATTCCAATGTACGGGCTGCATTCTCATGAATCTTCACATCACAAGGCACATAGCCCAGCTTGTTATAATATTCATATCCCAGACGTCCGGTAGAAGAAACTTCAGGATGTACGGCTTCCGTTCCATGAATCAGTCCTTTGTATAATGTTTCCACATCTTCCACACGTACTCCTTTCAGATAAGCATCGACCAAGATAGAAGCTGAATTATTGCCGACCATGCAACCACGATGACCGGGGCTGGCCCATTCGGGGAAGAAACCGCTTTCCTTATAAGTATTAACCAAACCTTCCTGTATCTCCTTATTTACCGAAGGATACATCAGGTTCAAGAAAGGGAACAAGCAACGGAATGTATCCCAGAAACCTGTATCCGTATACATATATCCCGGCAGCGTTTCGCCATTGTAAGGACTGTAATGAACAGGTTGTCCGTTGGCATCCAGTTCATAGAATTTACGCGGAAACAACAAGGAACGGTACAAGCAGGAATAGAAAGTGCGGTATTGATCCAATGTTCCACCTTCCACCTCTACTTTACCTAAGGCCTCATTCCAAGCCTCTTTACCTTTCTGTACCAATACTTCAAAACTGTCACCACCCAATTCCTTCAGGTTCCGAATTGCTTGTTCAGGACTGATGAATGAAGAAACCGATATCCGCCAAATATACCTTATAATAATGCGGCAACGCAACCTCACCTTTATGCGAGAACCAGCTTGCATCGTTTGTCCTCATCGAAAACAGGTTGCCCGGTAACAGGCATAATGGAGAATTGCCCGTAATCGTTTATCCATGGACTGGCTGGTGCGTCTGCTTGAAGCCTCGGATTTTATTGGCCGTATGATTGATATTGCCAGCCATCCCCCCATTTTTCCGGTTTGCGGTGTCAAAATTCGTGTTCCCACGGACGCGCAATGGCGGATAGGTGTTCCGGTAGAAAAGCTCGAATATTAGATTGAGTACCCACCAAAGGATTTACATACTGTACCCAATCCCTAGCCTTTATGCTCGTAAACAACATAAAAGGCAAATGCCAATAAAAGTTTTTCGCCAATATTTGAATTTCAGATTATCAATAAACAAAACAAGCCTGTTCTATTTGGATTTGAAGAAGATATAAAACGTTTTCGCCCTATTACCTTGTATTTGATACCGATGGAATTCTTTATCCAAATCCAATGTGGTAGCGCTACGTTTCTTTTCTTCAACGGTCCGAATATGTTCTTTCAATGTCCACATCCGGTGCTATAATGATTTTCACGTTATAGGCTCTCTCAAAATCTTGCAAAGCGCGTGCGTATGTCGTCTGATTTAAATCGAATGCCGTATCATGCCAGCCCCTCTATACCCGGTTTGCTGGTTTCACTGTCAGTCGTCGGGTCATTCCGTCCAATTCGGCCTGTTGCCCGGCGAAAGCACCATCGTACCTTCACCATGATTGCCTTTTACTTCTACCTCACACCTTTCAATAAGGTGGGCTACCGCCCTTTGTCCGTTTTCCCCGGACTTCAAAATTAAAGGTTGTTCCCAATACCCTCACTTGCATGGCATGGCTTTGTACGATAAAAAGGCTTGGCTGTATTTCTCTTCACATCGAAAGAAACCTTCTCCGTTCAGATACGCATGTCTCTTGCCACCTTCAAAATTACGGGATATTGCAAAATCGTGTTTTTATTCAACCATACTTTGCCCATCCGGAAGCATCAGCTCGCTTTATGGTTTCATTGGCCATGTAACAGTGACCAAAGATTCGGAACTACGGCTACCCGCCTGATAGAACCAGTAGCCCATACCTCCTATAAAAAGCACCGACTGCGATAGCTGCATATTGCATCCACCGGTGAAACAGTGTACGCTTCAACTTACGCTCCTGCTCCTCTCCCGAGCCTTTGCGACAATTGTTTTTCAGCCTTCGCAAAGGAGTGCTTCCTCAGAAGCCGCATCGGATTTTCCCAAATGGTACAGTTCCTCTAATGTAAATAATTCATGAGCATTCTCTTCCGACTCCTCCAACCAGACATTCAACGAGCGAAAGTTCCTCTTCCGAACATTCACCCGCTAAAAAACTTTACTATTATTTTTCATCCAATTTGCCCATTTTCCTGTTCATGTTACAATATTAGAACAATCCTATCTTTAAAAAAACACTTACTAATCCGACCGATAATTAAAGAGAAAATGCCTATTTGCACATCGGAGTGGCAACCTTTCGGTTACCACCCGGTACGTTCATACTGCTTTCCGCTCCACTCTACTTCATCGTCGTACAACAATCGGGATATACGGCTGAATTCTTTTTCACGAACGTTCGTTGTTCAAATCGTAAACAGCAAAATAGCCCCAACCGTTCTGACGGATGTTTTTCAAGCAGTCATCATCTATCTTTACATCTCCTCTGGCTGTGGTGACTTCAATAGCATACGGGCATTGTTTGGCTATGCTTACCGTATCGGCAGGAATGGCCTTCCACTTACCGTAATATCCGTAAATGGAAATAGTCGATCAATTCATCCACTGTTTTTCCTTCTACCGTACCGACCGGATAGTCGTATCCCCGCATACCAGTAAATCCCTATTGTCTTGTCCGGCATTAACTTACGGCTTTCATACACCAAATCGGCATAACGCTGCGA
>VOFC01004435.1_pt1 | contig 14749 bp, 28 predicted proteins | sample 5384161 | NCBI WGS metagenome assembly VOFC01 (sample SAMN12384722, study PRJNA508395) | human gut metagenome | isolation source: healthy gut B | host: Homo sapiens | reverse complement strand
GGCCGCGGTATCCCCGTGGATATTCAGCCCCAGACGGGAAAACCCGCTCTGGAGGTGGTTTACACCGTCCTCCACGCCGGCGGCAAGTTCGGCGGCGGGGGCTACAAGGTCTCCGGCGGCCTCCACGGCGTGGGCGCGTCCGTGGTGAACGCTCTCAGCGAGTGGCTGAGGTGCAGGTACACAAGGACGGTAACATTTACGAGATGAAGTTCTCCCGGGGCGACATCACCCAGGAGATGAAGATCATCGGCGAGACCGACCACACCGGTACCACCGTCACCTTTAAGCCCGATCCGGAGGTGTTCGACACCCTGGAGTATGACTATGAAATCCTTCACACCCGTATGCGGGAGCAGGCGTTTCTGAATGCGGGGCTGCGCATCACCATCAGCGACGCCCGGCCGGGCAGCAGAGGGGGAGACCATGTGCTATGAGGGCGGCATCCGGGAGTTCGTCACCTGCATCAACCGCAACAAGACCCCCCTGCACCAGGAGGTCATCTACCTCTCCGGCGCCAAGGGGGACTCCACGGCGGAGATCGCCCTGCAATATAACGACGGCTACAACGAGACCCTGGTCTCCTTTGCCAACGACATCCACACCCCAGAGGGCGGTATGCACGAGACGGGCTTCAAAACGGCGCTGACCCGGGTACTGAACGCCTACGGCATGAAATACGGCATGATCAAGGAGGGCGACAAGGTCTCCGGCGAGGACGTTGCGGGAGGGCATCACGGCGGTGATATCCGTGAAGCTGACAGAGGCCCAGTTCGAGGGTCAGACCAAGGACAAGCTGGGTAACGCCTACACATCCGCACGCTGGTGGACAGCATCGTATCCGACCAGCTGGCGGTGTATCTGGAGGAGCATCCGGTGGTGGCCCGACCATTCTGGATAAGGCCATGACCGCCAACCGTGCACGGGAGGCGGCACGCAAGGCGCGGGAGTCCATCCGGCGCAAGACCGTGTTAGGCGGTGCGGCCATGCCCGATAAGCTCCGGGACTGCAACGAGAATAACCCCGAGCTGACAGAGCTGTACATCGTGGAGGGCGACTCCGCAGGCGGCTCCGCCACGCGGGACGGGACAGCCGTTTTCAGGCCATCCTGCCCCTGTGGGGAAAGATGCTCAACGTGGAGAAGGCCCGGGTGGATAAGGTCTACGGAAACGACAAGCTCCAGCCGGTCATCATCGCCCTGGGGGCGGGCATCGGCGATGAGTTCGACCTGGACAAGCTCCGGTATCACAAGGTCATCATCATGGCCGATGCCGACGTGGACGGCGCCCACATCCGGACGCTGCTGCTGACCTTCTTCTTCCGCTTTATGCGGCCTCTGATTGAGGAGGGGTATGTGTACTCCGCCGTGCCGCCGCTTTTCTAGCTGACCCGTGGCAAGACCACCCGGGTGGCCTACTCCGACGAGGAGCGGGATCGTATCTCCGCGGAGATGCGGGGCGGCAACCCCAACGTGACCATCAACATCAGCCGCTTTAAGGGTCTGGGCGAGATGAACCCCCACGAGCTGTGGGAGACCACCATGGACCCGGAGAAGCGCACGCTGCGCCGCATTACCCTGGACGACGCTGTGAAGGCCGACGAGACCTTCACCGTCCTCATGGGCGAGAAGGTGGAGCCGCGGAAGGAATTCATCGAGAAGCGCGCCAAGTACGCGGTGAAATCTGGATTTGATAAGGAGGAGAATGTCAAAATGAGCAAAAAAATCAGGGGAAAAAAACCCCGCATGGTGAGGAGATCCGGTATCCGGAACCAGCATATCGTAGAGTCCCCGCTGGTGCCGGAGATGGAGAACTCCTATATCGAATACGCCATGTCCGTCATCGTGGGCCGTGCGCTGCCCGATGTGCGGGACGGCTGAAGCCCGTGCACCGGCGTATTCTGTACGCCATGTACGAGGATAACCTCACCAGCGACAAGCCCTTCAAGAAGTCCGCCACCTGCGTGGGCGATGTGCTGGGCCGGTATCACCCCCACGGCGACAGCGCCGTGTATGATGCGCTGGTGCGTCTGGCGCAGGATTTCTCCATGCGCTACACGCTGGTGGACGGCCACGGCAACTTCGGCTCTGTGGATGGAGATCCCCCCGTGCGGCCTACCGATACACCGAGGCGCGTCTGAGCAAGATCTCCAACGAGATGCTCCGCGACATCGACAAGGACACGGTGGACTGGGATCCCAACTTCGATGAGAGCCGCAAGGAGCCCCGTGTTCTGCCCAGCCGGTTCCCCAATCTGCTGGTGAACGGCTCCGCCGGCATCGCCGTTGGCATGGCCACCAACATCCCGCCCCACAACCTGCGGGAGGTCATCGGCGCCACCATCTACGTGCTGGATAACCGGGATGCCACCCTGGACGACCTGATGGAGCACATCAAGGGCCCCGACTTCCCCACACGCGGGATCATCATGGGTCGGTCCGGCATTCGGGCGGCCTATGCCACCGGGCCGGGGCCGGGTGGTGGTCCGTGCCCGCCACGAGTTTGAGGAATTCGGCAAGGGCCGCACCCGTATCGTCATCACCGAGATCCCCTATCAGGTCAACAAGCGCATGCTCATCAAGACATGGCCGATCAGGTCGAGGACAAGCGGCTGGAGGGCATTTCCGACATCCGGGACGAGTCCGACCGGAACGGCATGCGTATGGTCATTGAGCTCAAGCGCGACGCCAATCCTCAGGTAGTGCTCAACCGCCTGTTTAGCCAGACCCAGCTCCAGACCACCTTTGCCATCAACATGCTGGCGCTCGTGGACAACCAGAACCAGCCGAAAATACTCTCCCTGCGCCACATCATTGACGAGTACCTGAAATTCCAGGAGGAGATCATCGTCCGCCGGACCAGATTCGACCTGAAAAAGGCTCAGGAGCGCGCCCACCTGCTGGAGGGATTGCTCATCGCCCAGGACAACATCGACGAGGTCATCCACATCATCCGCACCAGCTATGACGACGCAAAGCAGAACCTGATGTACCGCTTCGGCCTGGACGATGTGCAGGCACAGGCCATTCTGGATATGCGCCTGAAGGCGCTGCAGGGCCTTGACCGGGAGAAGCTCCAGGCCGAGTACAAGGAGCTGGAGGAGAAGATCGCCTACTTCAACCGGGTGCTGCGGCGACGAGGGACTGGTGAAGTCCATCCTCAAGGAGGAGCTGCAGGCCATTGCCGACAAGTATGGCGACGAGCGGGTCACCGAGATCCAGGAGGTCGAGGACGAGATCGACATTGAAGACCTCATCGAGGAGGAGCAGTGCGTCTTCACCCTGACGGAGAACGGCTACATCAAGCGCACGCCGGTCAGCGAATACGCCGCTCAGAGTAAGGGCGGCATGGGCAAGAAGGGCATCACCACCCGCGACGAGGACACGGTGGTCGACGTGTTCACCGCCTCGACCCACGACTATATCCTCTTCTTTACGGACACCGGCAAGGTGTACCGCAAGAAGGGCTATCAGATCCCCGAAAGCGGCAAGGCTGCCAAGGGTGAATATCGTGAACATTCTTCAGGTGGAGACCGGCGAGCGGGTCCAGGCCATGCTGCACTTCCGGGAGACGGGAGGATAGAGGAGCTGTACCTGTGATCATGACCACCCGGAACGGCACGGTGAAGCGTCTGGAGGTCAGCGCCCTGAAGAACCTGCGGAACAACGGCATCCGCGCCCTGACGCTGGACGAGGGCGACCAGCTGATCTCCGTGACGGAGACCGGGGGCATGACCGTATGCTTTCGCCACCCACGACGGTCAGGCGGTGTGCTTCGACGAGACCGACGTGCGCGCCATGGGACGTACCGCCGTGGGCGTCCGGGGCATCCGCCTGCGGGAGGGCGACTATGTCATTGGCGCCGCCCGCGCCGACGCGGACAAGACCGTGCTGTCCATCACCGAGAACGGCTACGGCAAGCGCACCCCCCTGGAGGAATACCGCATTACCGCCCGGGGCGGCCTGGGCATCCGCAACTATATGGTCACCGAAAAAACCGGGCCCATCGTGGGTATCAAGGTGGTGGATGGCACGGAGGACCTGCTGCTGGTCACGGAGGCGGGCATCCTCATCCGCACCCCTGTGGAAAATATCCGCGTGGCGGGACGCGCCACCCAGGGCGTCATCGTCATGCGCTTCGGCGTTCTTGTTCATGGGGAAGGGGATGACCTCCCGGATGGTGTCTACGCCGGCCAGGAGCATTACCATCCGATCCACACCGGGTGCGATACCCGCATGGGGGCGCCGTAGGTGAAGGCGTTGTACATGGCGGGGAACTTGGCCTTCACATCGTCCTCGCCCAGGCGCACCATCTCGAAGGCCTTCACCATGATCTCCGGATCGTGGTTCCGGACAGCGCCGGAAGAAAGTTCCACACCGTTGCAGACCAGATCGTACTGGTCAGCGGTGATGCTCAGGGGGTCGATCTCGCCCTTTTCGGCCTTCAGCAGCACGTCCAGACCGCCGGAGGGCATGGAGAACGGGTTGTGGCAGAATTCCAGCTCGCCGGACTCCTCGCCGATCTCGTACATGGGGAAGTCCACGATCCAGCAGAAGGCGTACTGCTCCTTGTCCATGTGGCCGGGGACGGCAGCGCCCAGGGTCTTGACCAGCACACCGGCGGTCTTGAGAGCGGCCTCCCGCTTACCTGCGGACAGAGCCACGAAGTCATTGGCCTTCAGGCCCAGAGCCTCCACGACCTTCGTCCTTGATGGGATTGACGAACTTGGAAATGCCGCCCACCAGCTCGCCGTTTTCGTCCATGCGGAACCAGTAGGCCTTGCCGCCGGACACAGTCTCCACATCCGCCAGGGTTTTGTCGATGAACTTCCGGGTCTCGTGGAAATCGCTGACCTTCACGGCCTTCACCAGATTGCCCTCGGCAAAGGGCTCAAAGCCGCAGCCGCCCAGAACAGAAGTGACATCCTGCACCCGCAGGTCGATCCGCAGGTCGGGCTTGTCGGAGCCGTAATTCTCCATAGCCTCGTTGTAGGGAATCCGGGTAAAGGGGCGCCGCTGGCCCGGCTGTAAGCGCCGTACTGGGCGAAGATGGGCGGCAGCACGTCCTCCAGAACGGCGAACACGTCCTCCTGCGAGGCGAAGGCCATCTCCATATCCAGCTGGTAGAACTCGCCGGGGGAGCGGTCGGCACGGGCGTCCTCATCCCGGAAGCAGGGGGCAATCTGGAAGTAACGGTCGAAGCCGGAGGTCATCAGCAGCTGCTTGAACTGCTGGGGAGCCTGAGGCAGGGCGTAGAACTTGCCGGGATGGTTCCGGGCGGGCACCAGATAGTCACGGGCGCCCTCGGGGGAGGAGGCCGTCAAAATGGGCGTGGTGATCTCCAAAAAGCCGTGCTCGGTCATGGACTTCCGCAGGGCGGCCACCACGTTGCACCGCAGAATGATGTTCTTCTTCACGGCGGGATTCCGCAGATCCAGATAGCGGTACTTCAGCCGCTGCGCCTCGTCGGCCTCCCGGCTGCGGTTGATCTGGAAGGGCAGTTCGCTGTGCTGGCAGCGGCCCAGCACCTCCACCTTGGCGGGAACAATCTCGATGTCGCCGGTGGCCATCTTGGCGGACTTGCTGGCCCGCTCCCGGACGGTGCCCTCCACGGAGATGGTGGACTCTTTGGTGATGGACTTGAAGGTGTTTACCATTTCGGGGGTCTCTGCCACCACCTGGGTGGGGCCGTAGAAATCCCGGAGCACCACGAAGGCCAGATTGGCGCTGACCACGCGGACGTTCTCCATCCAGCCGGAAATTTTCACCTGCTTGCCTGCGTCACTGAGGCGCAGCTCTCCACAGGTATGAGTTCGATTCTGCATCATATTGTTGCTTCCTTTCCATGAAAAGTGATTTAAAATTGTATAATTAAAATCAGAAATAACAAATTGTATTTATTCGGTCGCCTGTTCCCCACAGCGCGTGGGCCATTTTTTGCCCGATCTCGTGGCCGTTCTTCATCAACAGCGGCAGTGTGACCCCATGGTCAAAGTCCCGGTAACTCCATGCGTCCACATCGAATTGCAGATGCTCAGATCGCCAGATATCAGTTCCGTTGTCCTGCGCGAAGCTGATAAACAGGGTATCCAGATCATCGGTTTCCGGGTATTTGACGTAGGTATCCACGATCCCTTCTAAGAAGGGGAGGGCCTGCACCACCACGTTGAAGGGGGGCGCCGGAACCGCAATTCCCGAATTTCCGACCAGAGATCGTCAAATTCCTCTGTCCCGGCGGTGAGTTTCAAGCGCCGATCCTCATGACGGTATGTGTTGAAATCCGACAAATACACCTCAATGATGTCCGGCTCCAGTTCCGGATACAGGGTCTCCACCCCCACCGGTCTGGCATACCAAAGCCCCCAGATCACCAGCAGCGCCGCCAGCAGCAGCGGCAGGTCACGCTTCAGAGTCAGCTTCATAACAGCTCCTTTCTGTGGTTATTCCACGATCACGCTTCCTTTTTCCAGTTCAGCAAGACCGGCCTTGATCCGGTCGATGGTCTCCTGCGTATTCAGTTTGGTCTGCTCGCCGGACTTCATATCCTTGCAGGCCACCACGCCGGCGTTGATCTCGTCCTCACCCAGGAAGATCACATAGGGGATGGACAGCTTATCGGCGTAGCTCATCTTGGCCTTGAACTTCTTCTCTTCACAGTGAAGCTGGGTGCGGATACCCGCCTGCCGCAGCTGTGTCGCCAGGGCGATGGCGGGGGAGAGATCCTCCGTCATAGGCAGGATCAGCACATCCGCCGGGGCGGTGGGCAGCTCCGGATTCAGCATGCCCTGCTCGCCCAGCACATAGAACAGCCGGGTCAGGCCGATGGAGATGCCCACGCCGGGCAGCTGCTTGTCCGTGTAGAACTCCGCCAGGTTGTCATACCGTCCGCCGGAGCAGACGGAGCCGATCTCCGGGTGATCCAGCAGCGTGGTCTCGTAGACGGTGCCGGTGTAGTAGTCCAGACCCCGGGCAATGGTGAGATCCACGGCGAAATTCTCCGCAGGTACGCCAAAGTCCGCCAGATACTTCACCACGGTGTTCAGTTCGCTGAGCCCCTGATCGAACATCCCATTTCTGCCGGTGTAGCCCTCCAGCGCCGTCAGGACCTCTTCGTTGCTGCCCTTGATGGCAATGAACTTTAAGATCTCATCGGCATCGGCTCACTGACGGCGAAATCCTCTACCAGGATGGCTTTTACCTTCTCCGGGCCGATTTTATCCAGCTTGTCTACGGTGCGCATCACGTCTCCGGACTTCTCCGTAAGGCCCAGCATAGCGTAGAAGCCGTTGAGGATCTTCCGGTTGTTCACCCGGATCTGGAACCGCTTCAGGCCCAGAGTGGAGAAGGTCTTGTAGATGATGGAGGGGATCTCCGCCTCGTTGATGATGGAGAGCTTGCCGTCACCGATGATGTCGATGTCCGCCTGATAGAATTCCCGGAAGCGGCCCCGCTGGGCCCGCTCGCCCCGGTAGACCTTGCCGATCTGATAGCGGCGGAAGGGGAAGGACAGTTCGTTGTAGTGGAGGGCCACATACTTGGCCAGGGGCACCGTCAGGTCAAAGCGGAGGCTCAGGTCGCTGTCGCCCTTCTGGAAGCGGTAGATCTGCTTCTCCGTCTCGCCGCCGGCCTTGGCCAGCAGCACCTCGCTGGATTCGATGACGGGGGTGTCCAGGGGGGTGAAGCCATACAGGGAATAGGTGCTTGGCGGAGGATCTCCATGATGCGCTCCATCTGCTGCTGGGGCGCCGGCAGAAGCTCCATAACGGACAGCGTCCGGGGGGTCATTTTTGCCATAAAAATACTCCTTTTCGGGTGATATTACTGAGTTTTCCACTGAAACGGGGCGTTATAGGATCGTAAAAACTGCAAAAAACGCTCCCGTCCCATTGCTTTGGGACGAGAGCTTACGCTTCGTGGTGCCACCCAAATTCGGGGCAGACTGCCCCTTTGGCCTTCTGGTACGGGAAGGGGACCGTGGACGCTTCCGCCCCCGCTCCGCCGCTGTCCTTCCTCCGGGGCAGACGGGATGCTTTCAGCATTGCACCCCTCTCTGTGAGACTGCGTTCCGACCTACTGCTGCGGCGTCATAGCGGTGTATTCATTTGATAGTAGCCGTTTTCCGGCGATTTGTCAAGCGATAGGCCTGTTGCTGGCGGGATTGACGATCATACGCCAGTCCAGATCGCCCCGGGCCAGGCCCTGGACCAGCATTTCCGCCGTGGCGATGTTGCTGGCGAAGGGAATGTTGTTCTGGTCGCACAGGCGGGAGATGTAACTGATCTCACCGGCCATCTTTTCGTTGCTGGGGTCGTTGAAAACAGTACCAGATCGAATTCATTGTAGGCGATGCGGGCCCCGATCTGCTGGCTGCCGCCGTGGGCGTAGGAGAGGAAGCAGTGTACCTTCAGTCCGGTGGCTTCGGCCACCATGTGTCCGGTGGTGTTGGTAGCGTACAGGTTATGCTGAGAGAGAATGCCGGCGTAGGCGGTACAGAACTGCACCATCAGGTCCTTCCGGTTGTCATGCGACATAATAGCAATATTCATCTGTCGATCTCCTTTCTGGGGTTCTTATCTGATCCGCAGCAGCGGCGCTTTACCGCCCTGCAGTCGAATTGCGATATTTCGGTATGCGCTGGCCGCTCCATTGTAAGAGCGCAGCAAAAGGGGAGTTCCTTGATTCAGGGACACAGGCAGCGCGTCATCCTCCGGTACCACGCCGATGAGAGGCAGACCTGCCTTGTCCATGGCATCATCAATGGTGGCGTGCATACTGTGCAGCAGCTTCTTCCGCACCCGGTTCACCACCAGATGCAGCCGACCGGAGCTGAACTGCCGCAGTTCCATCACGGTATGCTGGGCGTCCCGCAGGGAAGAGGCGTCCTGTGTAGGTCACTACCACGCAGCGGTCTGCACCGCCGCAGACCGCCAGCCGGAACCCCAGCCCCAGTCCTGCCGGTGCGTCCAGCAGACAGAAATCAAACTGCTGCCGGATCTTTGCAGCATCCGCCGAAAGTCCTCCTCTGTCACAGCAGGCCCCGCATTCGCACAGGCGCCGTCAGCAGATAGAGATTGGGAATACTGGGATGCGCCACCACAGCCGCTTCCAGCGGGCAGCGGTCCAGCGCCACATCGGAGAAATCCATCAGCGCCCGGTCGGTCAGACCCAGCGCCAGATCCAGATTTCGCAGTCCGATGTCGCAGTCCATGCACAGCACCCGCTTGCCGCTCTGGGCCAGCGCGGTGCCGACTCCGGCAGTCAGGGAGGTCTTACCGGTGCCGCCTTTGCCGGACACTACCGCGATACATTGTCCGCTCACGACACCACCTCACTTTCAAATGCCAGTATCCTTATTATAACGGATTCTTTTTGATTTTTGCAAATGGTCTGGGATATTTTTTGGCGTTTCGGCAATTTTTTTTATAAAAATCACCCGATGGACCACCTCTGTGCCGGGGATCTGGTAGTCGGCCGTCCGCTCCACCTGTCCGCCTAAGGTCTTGATAGCCTTTTTGGCGGATTCCAGTTCCTCATCGGACTCCACGGACTTCATGGACAGGAAGTATCCGCCCGCCTTCACCAGTGGCAGGCACAACTCACACAATACGCTGAGATTCGCCACGGCCCGGGACACGGCGAAGTCAAAGCTCTGCCGGTGCTCTGCCGCAAATTCCTCCGCCCGGGCGTGAACGCACTGCACGTTCTGCAATCCCAGCTCGTCGCAGACCTCCTGTAAGAAGGTGATCCGCTTGCCCAAGGAGTCCAGCAGCGTCATGCGGATGGACGGCTCCAAAATTTTCAGAGGCATACCGGGAAAACCTGCACCGGTGCCTACATCCACCACGGTTTTGTCTTGAGGTCCGCCAGCGTCAATAGCGCGGCGCTGTCCAAAAAGTGGAGGGAAGCCACATCCTCCGGGTCCGTGATGGCGGTGAGATTCATCACCTTGTTTTTTTCCAGCAGCAGCTCTCCGAACCGCAGCAGGGAGGGGGCGGCGTCATCGCCCAGCCCTAATTCCGCCAAGCCTTTTCGCAGCTGTGCTTCCATCATTTCTCTTTCAGCAGATCCCGGATCTCCGTCAGCAGCTTTTCCTCGTTGGAAGGGCTCCGGTGGGGCGGGTTCTTTGGCAGGGGTTTCCTCCTGCTTTTTCAGCTTGCCATGGAAGCCGTTGATGGTCTTGATCATCAGGAACACCGCAAAGGCGATGATGAGAAAATCCAGAATCGTGGCCAGGAAGCTGCCATATTTGATGGCAACCTCCGTAGCGGGATCGATCACCCCGTCGGCTCCGGCAACAGCGGCCTTCAGCACGATCTTCCAATTGGAAAAATCAACGCCGCCGGTGAGCACGGAGATCAGAGGCATGATGACATCATTCACAAGGGAAGTGGAGATCTTACCGAACGCGCCGCCGATGATGACGCCGACGGCCATGTCCATCACATTGCCTCGGGCGATAAAGGTTTTAAACTCCCCCATGAAGCTTTTTTTCTTTTCGGGTGCGGACATAGGAAGCACCTCCTTTTGGTCAAAAAATCTTGAAAGCTGAAACCGTTGCGCCGCAATGGTTTCAGAACACAGACCGGAATGGAGACGTTTTCGGGACCTAAAATAATCCCCACGTGGTCTCTACGGTCTGTTATAAGCTGTATCGGCCCGCTACGAACTGTATTATTCTATTTAAATAATACAATTCGTAGCTTCCACCGGCCGATTTCTTGTTTTTACAGGGCTGTGAGAAGAATTTACTTCTTGGTCGGGACCAGCCTTGGTGCCGCCCATGTAGGGCCACAGGACCTCGGGAATCTTCACGGTGCCGTCAGCCTGGAGGTTGTTCTCCAGGAAGGCGATCAGCATCCGGGGCGGCGCTACACAGGTGTTGTTCAGGGTGTGGCACAGCTGCATCTTGCCGTTTTCGTCCTTGTAGCGGATGCGCAGACGGCGGGCCTGGGCGTCACCCAGGTTGGAGCAGGAGCAGACCTCGAAGTACTTCTGCTGACGGGGGGACCAGGCCTCGATGTCGCAGGACTTCACCTTCAGGTCGGCCAGGTCGCCGGAGCAGCACTCCAACTGGCGGACGGGGATGTTCATGCTACGGAACAGCTCTACAGAGAAGTTCCACAGCTTATCGTACCACGCCTTGGAGTCCTCGGGCTTGCAGACCACGATCATCTCCTGCTTCTCAAACTGGTGGATGCGGTACACACCGCGTTCCTCAATACCATGAGAGCCCTTCTCCTTGCGGAAGCAGGGGGAGTAGGAGGTCAGCGTCTGGGGCAGTTTGTCGGAGGGAATGATCTGGTCGATGAACCGGCCGATCATGGAGTGCTCGCTGGTGCCGATCAGATACAGGTCCTCGCCCTCAATTTTATACATCATGGCGTCCATATCCGTCTGGCTCATAACGCCCTCCACCACGTTGCCGTGGATCATGAAGGGGGGGATGCAGTAGGTGAAGCCCTTGGAGATCATGAAGTCCCGGCCATAGGCCAGCACCGCCTCGTGGAGCCGGGCAATGTCACCCAGCAGGTAGTAGAAGCCGGAGCCGGAGACACGGCCGGCGGCGTCCATATCAATGCCGTCAAAGCTCTCCATAATGTCGGTGTGGGATAGGGGATGGGGAAGTCAGGCACCTTGGCCTCGCCGAAGCGCTGGACCTCTACGTTGGCGGAGTCGTCCGGGCCGATGGGCACGGAGGGGTCAATGATCTGGGGGATCTGGAGCATGATGTGGTGGACCTTCTCGTCCAGCTCGGCTTCCAGCTTTTCCAGAGCGGCCAGCCGCTCAGCCTCATCGGTGACCTGCTTCTTCACAGCCTCGGCCTCAGCCAGCTTGCTGGGGTCCTTCTTGGCCTGACCCATCAGCATACCGACCTGCTTGCTCAGGCGGTTGCGGTCGGAACGGAGCTGGTCCGCCTCCTGAATGTTGGCCCGGCGCTGGCTGTCCAGCTCGATGACCTCATCCACCAGAGGCAGCTTCTCGTCCTGGAACTTCTTCTTGATGTTTTCCTTCACAATGTCGGGATTTTCCCGGATAAACTTAATGTCGAGCATAGTTCATTCTCCTTGATCGATTTGATCGAAATAATTGTAATGATAATGTTTACTTGTTTAAGATCGCTTCTTTTAATTCCTGATACCGCTGGGCCGGAGGCGTTACGCCTTCCGTATTGGTGCTGGGCAGAAGCTCGTCCAGATGCTGGTCGCTGATCTCCTGAAGGGTCAGGAGGCAGCCGTCCAGATTTCCGGTGAGATACTCCTGCTGAAGATTGTAGAGAGCCATCAGCGCCTGAGACGTTTTCTCCAGATCGGAGATGCTGTCAGAAATGACCTTCAGCTCCTCCTTGGCCTCATCCCGTTCTGTTTCTGTTTTATCCAGCCGCTTCTGCAGCTCGATGATCTGCTCCTGTGTTGCCTGAATCTCCTGAATGGCGGAGACGGAACTCTGTAATTGTCCCAGTGCCTCCGTGTTGCTTCGCTGATGGGACAGCATGGAGAGGAACATCAGCAGGAATGCCGCCAGGAACAGGATCAGAATATAGATGATAACGGGCTTCTTGCCGGTTTCCGGCGTTTCTGAGGATGCGGGCGTCACCTCGCCTCCGTCAGCTCGTTTTTCAAATTTCATACCTGAGGTCCTTTCTTTAATTGTGAGACCTTGATGACAGCCAAAGCGTCCAGCAGGTCGTTCAGATCGTCCACGCCGTAATATTCCAGCTCAATCCGACCTTTTTTACGGCCGGGAACGATCTTCACACCGCGGCACAGCCGGGCCTTCAACTCATTTTGGGCCTCTGCCAGATAATCCACCTCGTCAGGATCTTTGTCCTGCGCCTCTTTCTTCTCGGCGGAAAGCCGTTTGACCAGAGCCTCTGTCTGCCGGACGGAGAGTCCGCCGCTGACAATGGCGTTGGCCGCGCTTTCCTGCAGGGAAGGGGAGGGGGAACCAAAGCCCGGGCGTGACCAGCGGAGAGTTTGCTCTCCTCCACCAGCTTTCGGACGGAGGGCGTCAGTCCCAGCAGCCGCAGGGCATTGGTCACGGCGCTGCGGGATTTGCCTACCCGCTGGGCGGCTTCCTCCTGCGTCATGTGGTAGGATTCGATCAATGACTGAAAACCGGCGGCTTCCTCCATGGGATTCAGGTCCTCTCGCTGGAGGTTTTCAATCATGGCCAGCTCGGCTGCCTTGCGGTCATCGGCCTCGATCACGATGACCGGAACCTCCTGTAAGCCCGCCAGCCGGGCTGCCCGCCAGCGGCGTTCTCCGGCAATGATCTGATAGTAGCCGGATGACAGCTTTCGCACGGTCAACGGCTGAATGATGCCGTGCTGGGAAATGGAATCCGCCAGTTCCTGGAGAGATTCATCATCAAAGCGCTTCCGGGGCTGTGATGAGCAGGTCTCCACCTGTGAAATGGGAAGTGACAGACTGCCGCTGGACTCGGTTTTCATCACGTCGTCGCCTAAGAGGGCGCCGAGTCCTCTGCCGAGACCAGAGGGCTTTTTTGATGCCATAGAAGCGCTCCTTTCTACTGTTTTTTCAGGAACTCGACTGCGAGTGCCTGATAGGCCTCCGCACCGCGGGAGGTGCGGTCATAGGCCGTGATGGGCTTTCCGTGGCTGGGCGCCTCAGAGAGCCGGACGTTCCGGGGGATCACTGTGGCGTAGACCTTGCCGGGGAAGTAGTGCTTGACCTCTTCCGCCACCTGCATGGCGAGGTTTGTCCGCCCGTCGAACATGGTCAGCAGCACACCCTCCAGCTCCAACTGTGGGTTCAGAGAGCGCCGCACAATGCGAACCGTGTTCATCAGGTCGCTGAGTCCTTCCAGAGCGAAATACTCGCCCTGAACCGGAACCAAAATGCTGTCAGCAGCACAGAGGGCATTCAGCGTCAAAAGCTCCAAAGACGGCGGGCAGTCAATGAAAATGAAGTCATATTCCGCCGCCAGCTGGTCCAGCGCGTCCTTCAGAAGAAATTCGCGGCGGTCCATGCCGATCAGCTCAATGCCGGCACCGGCCAGCGCCTTGTTAGAGGGGAGCACGTCTCCGTATCGGGTGTGCACCACCGCGTCAGCGGCGGGGGCACATCGGAGACCAGTACCTCGTAAATGCCCTTGGAAACGGTCTTGTCCACGCCCATGCCGGAAGTGGAATTGGCCTGTGGGTCAAAGTCGCAAAAAGCAAGACGCGCTTGCCCTGCTCCGCCAGTGCTGCTGCCAGATTGACACAGGTGGTGGTTTTGCCCACGCCGCCTTTTCATTGCAGCAGTGAAGTGAAAAATCTCCCCGTCGTCAGACTGCCGGGGGATGTTTGTCATCACGTGAAACACGGTTCTATGTCGTCAGCAGCAGCCTTTGATGGGGAAGAAGTGTCAAGGGAGAACATTGTCATGGGAGAAAGGGCTTCGCTGGAGAGAAGATCGCGGTATCCCCGAACCACGGCAGCGCTCAGCTCGCGGGGTATCAGCGGCGTGTTGACCAATCAGGGTTCAGCAGCTGACCGTCCAGCCTGGCGCAAAGACCAGCAGGAGCCGGGCTGTCCAGCGCCGCAGCGTTCGGTCTGTAATGGGCTGCTCCGGCGGCAGATGGGCAAGCTTGGAATGACTTCACCTCGAAATCCCACGGATAGCCTGCCCGGCCAATGGATCCTCCCAGCCTCCATACCGGCTTCATCGCCGATGACGGTAGGCGCACCGAAAGTAAACAGTACCAGCGCCGCAACCGGAGGCTTCAGACCCAGCTGCCGTTCGGCAGGGGA
>VOFC01002680.1_pt1 | contig 14750 bp, 17 predicted proteins | sample 5384161 | NCBI WGS metagenome assembly VOFC01 (sample SAMN12384722, study PRJNA508395) | human gut metagenome | isolation source: healthy gut B | host: Homo sapiens | reverse complement strand
TGTACTACTTAGATTGGATGGAAAGCCAGATTATGCCTTCATGTCCAGCAGCTTCTGGTACAGCTCAGCCTGATCAGAGGTGTTGTCCTTGATGACCTTAGCGCAAGCTTCCTGCCAGGGAGTCTTGTCGTCCACATCCACAACGTTGCAGCCGGAGGAGCGCAGCTCTTCCAAAACCTTGTTCTCAGCGGTCTCGGACAGATCAGCGTTGAACTTCTGGGTGTCGGCAGCAGCAGCCATAACGGCAGCCTGCTGGTTAGCGGTCAGCTTGCCCCATCGTTGTCGGTGATAACAGCCTGCACAGCGCCCAGAGTGTGGCCGTCCAAGATCAGGTTGTTAGCGACTTCGGGGAAGGCGTTGGACTTGTAGTTTGCGATGGGCTGCTCAGCGCCATCCACAACGCCGGTCTGCAGTGCGCTGTACAGCTCGCCGAAGGCAACAACGGTGGGGTTAGCGCCCAGACCCTCGACCATGCCGTTCATAACGGGGTCGTTGGACACACGCAGCTTCATGCCCTTCAGATCATCGATGGTTGCAACGGGCTTGACGGTGAAGAAGTGACGGAAGCCCTCCTCGCCGTAGAACAGGCCGCGAACGGGCAGGCCCAGCTCCTGGGGCTCGTTCAGGAACTCAGGAGCCAGATCGCTGTTGGCAAAGTTCCAGAAGTGAGCACGGTTGTTGAAAGTGAAGGGGATGGACAGGAGCTTGGACTTGTTGCAGCCGTAGCTGGTCAGAGCGAAAGCAGAGATACGGCTGATATCAATGGAGGTAGAGCCGCCCAGAATTGCGTCCAGAACGTCGTTCTCAGAGCCCAGAACACCGGAAGCCTGCACGTCAACGACCACAGAACCGCCGCTCAGCTCCTCGACCTTCTCCTTGAAGTGAGAACCGGTCTGGCCAACGATGGTATCCAGCGGGTTGACCTCGGCGTAGACCAGAGTCACCTTGGGATCGTTGGCAGCAGCAGCTGCATCACCGGCAGCAGCAGAAGAAGAAGCTGCGGTAGAGGTGGAAGCAGCGGTAGAAGTGGAGCCGCTCTTGGAACCACCGCAGGCGGTCAGAGCAACAGCAGCAGTAGCTGCACCGGCAACAGCCATAAAGCTACGACGAGAGATCATTTTCATAGGAATCGTCCTCCTTAAATAATTGTGAAATTCTCCGGGCGCACAGGTGCCGGAGCTTTCGTTCATTGACTGTACACACTTTAGCAAATTTTCCGAAATGAAACAAGGGCTTTCAAAAAATGTCCTGTTTTTCGAAAGAATGTCAAGATTGTTTTTGCCATATTGCACAAGCGTTTTTCATTTCGTTTGTGCAACACTGCTGACCAGTTGGATACATTCCTGTATTCATAGTACAAAATAACACCCCAAAAAATGTCTATCCGGGCACTTCTCGGGGCGTTTTCTTCAGCTTTTTGTATCCGGTCGATCAGTTCCTGCTGGGCAGAGAATTCATCGTACATGGGCTGCACCGCTGCGCGGAAGCGGGCTTTCTCGGCTTCGTCCAGCTCGGTAACGCAGATGCCCAGCTTGCGCATATTCTGCTCCGCGTCCGCTTCCCGCCGTGCCCAGAGCTCGCGTTCCTTCTGTGCACTCTCCCGGGCGCAGGCACGGATCACCTCCGGGAAGCTTTCGTCCAGCGCGGCAAGTTTTTCCATCACCGCCGGGCTGGCCAGCTGCACCTCCGGCACCCGGGTGTGCTCGTCCTTCAGGAAAAAGGGCGCTACCTCGTAGTGTCCCATCACCTCGTAGCTGGGCCAGTTGTTCTCTGCGCCGTCGATCTCGGCATTATGCAGGGCGGCATATACCTTGCTGTACACCACCTGCGCCGGCTTTGCCCCCAGTGCGGTGATCATGTCGCTCATCATGTCCGACTCCTGCACCAGGATGGTCAGCCCCTGCAAATCATCCAGCCCGGTCACCTTTTCCCGGGTATAGAAGCTGCGCACACCGGCGTCGAACCACGAAAGTCCCACTAAGTCCATCCCGTCCAGCATGGCCAGAAACTCGTCGCCGATGCTGCCGTCCAGCACACGCCACATCTGCTCGGCATCACTGTACAGGTAAGGCAGCTGCAGTACGCTAAGCTCCGGCTCGTACTCTGCCAGCTGGCTCAGGGACACGCGGGGAAAATCCACCCCGCCAAACTGCATCTGCTGGATGACGCTCTGCTCCGCGCCCAGCTCTGCCCCCCACTGTAAACCAGCACCTTCACCCGGCCATCCGTGTGCTGCGCCACAAGCTCGGCAAAGGCCTTTGCCGCCTTGCTGGTGGGGGGTAGTCCTCCGGCTGATTCTCCGCATAGCGCAGGATAAGCGGCTTCTCCTGCTGCGAAGAAGCAGACTGTGCCGTGCAGCCTGTGACTGCCAGTGCCGGTGCTGCCGTCAGCAGATGCAGCAGCTGACGGCGGGTCACAGCCGTGCCTCCCGGGCCGCCTTTGCCGCTTCCTTCCGGTACTGGGTGGGGGTCATGCCGGTGCGCTTTTTAAAGGCACGGGCAAAGTAACTGGCATCCTCGTAGCCCACCATGGAGGCCACCTCTGCTGCGGAGCGGAAGGGGTCGGCCAGCAGCTCTTTGGCTGCGTTGATGCGCAGCTCGGTCAGGCAGTCCAGAAAGTTCATCTTCTGGTACTTTTTGAACTGCGCCGAAAGATACGCCGGGCTGATGTGCAAGATCTCGCTCACGCTGTCCAGCGAGAGGTCGGCCATGTAGTTATCTTCCATATACTTGCGCACATGATCCATCACCAGTGCGTTGCGGTCACTCTCCCCTTCCCCGGCGGGGTCGGTCTCCTGCTCCGGGGCGGTTTCCTGCTCCGGGGCTTCCGCAGCCAGCTCTGCCAGACGGCGTCCGGCTTCGATCTGCCGGATGGCGCGGCGGATGGCAGCTTCGGTCTCGTCCGGGTCCACCGGCTTCAGCAGATAGTCGCAGGCACCCAGATGTACCGCTTCGTGGGCGTACTGGAACAGGCTGTATGCCGTGACAAAGATGACCTGGCACCCGGGGCGCTGGGCCAGCACCGCGCGGGCGGCATCCAGGCCGCTCATGCCCGGCATCTCGATGTCCATCAAAATGAGGTCTGCCCCCCACAGCACGGCGGTATCGGCGGCTTTGCGGCCATTTTCCGCCATCTCCACCGTCACCTCATGCTCGAACCGGCGCATGACGATATCCGCCAGCGCCTCCCGCTCCATTCTCTCGTCATCCGCGATCAACAGACGAATCATTCCTCAAATTCCTCCTCATTCTCCACCAGCGGCAGATACAGGATCACCGCAGTTCCCCGCCCCGGCCGGGAGCGCACCACCACCCGGCAGCGGGCATCCAGCAGCCGCAGACGGGCAGCCACATTATAAATACCGATATGCTCCCAGCGGGGTGCGGGCTGTTCCAGTGCCGTGCGCAGCTGCTGCAGCTGCTCTGGCTCAATGCCTACGCCGTTGTCCAGCACCCGGATGCACAGCAGACCTTTTTTTCCCCGCAGGGGCACCATGCGGATGCGCACCACGCCGCCCTCTTCCTTGGGGCAGATGCCGTGCTTGAAGGCGTTTTCCACGATGGGCTGCAAGATAAAGGACGGCACCATAGTCTCGGTCAGGTCCAGCGAGTCCGAGAACGCCCACTGCATCTGCACCCGGTCGCCAAAGCGCACATGGTAGATGGAGTAGTATTCGTCCACAATGCGCACCTCCCGGGAGAGGGGCACCTGTTCATCGTTGCTCATCAGGCTGTAACGCAGCAGATGGGAAAGCGCCATAATGAGTGCCTGTGTGCGGTAGGCGGACTCTGTGCCCGCCATCTGCTGGATGACGTTCAGGGTGTTGAACAGAAAATGCGGGTCGATCTGGCTGCGCAGCTGCTGTAACCGGCTGCGCTCCATGCGGTTCTGCAATTCCAGTGCTTCGGTCTTTTGGCGGTGCAGCTCCCGCTCGATCTCGTTTTTCTCCTGTAAGGTACTCACCTGCTGCGCCATGGAGTGCTTCATGCGGTTGAAAGACTCCGCCAGCTGCCCGATCTCCGGCTGCTTGGGCAGCGGGATGTCCGGGGTATCGAGCTGGCTGCGACTGATGGCGCGGGAGGCCTCGATCATCTGGGAGACTGGGGTCAGCAGCCGCATGACCATCAGACCGGAAGCGCAGCCCAGTGCCACGCACAGCGCCACCACCACGATCTGCATCAGGGCGATCCGCTCGCCCAGCTCCGAGATCTCGGTGTAAGTAATCTGGGCATCTAGGATCGAGGCTTTCAGCAGCTGCATGGTGTACTGGCTCAGATACCCGCCGCAGACCGAGACCTTGTTATAGTACAGCTGGGATGCCTTTGCATCCTGTCCGCTGGTAAGGTAACCTTCCAGCTCTTCCAGCAGGGTGTTATAGCTGCCGTAGGTGGTCTCCACCGCACCGTACAGCACCCACTGCTCATCGCTGACGTTCTGCAAGCCATCCATATTGGATCGGATGCGCCACAGCCATGCGTTGCTGGTGGAGCAGGCTGCCCGGAGCTTTTCCAGCATTTCCTCGGTCTCGCCGTTCTCCCAGCGGTACGCTTCCAGAATGCTGATGGAACTTTCCACACCGCCCTGAAACCGGCTGATGGCGTTAAAGTTGCCCATCTGGTCGTCCTGCACCTGCTGCACCGCCCGTGCCTGATAGCCGTTCAGGGCAAGCTGCAACGCAAAGGCCGCAAAAAAAGCCGCCAGACACAGCACCATACGCTGCTTGAGCGTAACGCTGCGCTTCCAGTTGCGCTTTTCCATGCAAAGCTTCCCCCTTTTTTCGTGCTGATTCACGCAAAAAGCCAGCTGATAATATCCGTTAGATAATAACTTATTTTACCACGCTTTGCGGGCGGTTTGCAAGCCGGATGCACCGCCGCCGGTGCATCTTTTGCTTGCTTCTTGCTGATAAATGTGGTACTATGCCCAAAAAGGAGGGTAACTTTATGACCCAGAATGTTTGCGTTTCCGTTCAGATGGACGAAAAAAAGCTTTCACGATTTTGCATCTTTCGACCTGCTGCGCCACAACAAGGGCTGGCAGCGCCCGGCGGTGTTCACTGCCATTCTACTGGTGTGCGCCGGGATCTGCCTGAGCCAGATCGGCAAACGGGAGGGTGCCGGGCTGCTGACCGCCGTGCTGGCCATCGTAGCCATCGGTCTGCCCGCCGTATACTTCGGTACCTTCTTTGCTAACCTCTCCAAGCAGATCAAAAAGCTGGGTCTGCCCCGCCCCTTCTACCGTTTGGAGCTGGACGCCGCCGGGCTTTCGGTCTGGATGGCCGGTGAGCAGAACAAGACCGAGCCCACCAACCGCTACACTTGGAACACCGTGTACTGCGCCTACCGCACCAAAGAGGCGGTGTACATCTACGTCCAGAAGAATCAGGCCTATCTGCTGAACGAGAGCATGGATGCCGCATGGAGCCTGCTGGGCAGTGCCCTGCCCGCCGCCAGCCTGCACGTCTGCCGGAAATAAGGGCATAGGGACAATTTTTAATGCGCTCCGCTTTGCTCTGCGCATGAATAGCGGAAAATTATGATTTTTCGAAATCCCGGAGCGTCTGCGGACGCTCCGGGATTTCATTTTCACAGGAGAGGTCGTAACCGGGAACTGCATTTGCAACGCTTGTTTCCTTCGGAAACAGTCGCGCTGCGGGGGATCTTCTGTTCCCATGAAAAGACAGAAGGTTTACAAACCTTTTAGACAAAACAAAAACCCACGCTGCGGCAAAGCAAAAGCGCAGCGTGGGTACGGAAATAGCGTTATAACATTTTAGCGGGCGAGGGTGTACTTGTGCAGGGTCTTGCGCACTGCGCCGTTACCGGCGTACAGCTCCTTGACCATGCCCTCGATCTTTTCGCCCAGACCAACGGCGTACAGATCCACACCGAACACATCGGCACGGCTGTACAGAGCCTTCAGGCAGCTGAAGTCCTGCTCGCCTTCCTTGACCTGCAAGGGGCTGACGATGGCCTGCAGTTCAGCCAGCAGCGGATCGGGAGAGATCTCGAAGGGCTGGCCGTTGTCGTCGATGCCCTTCAGGTAGCGGGCATAGCCTGCCAGAACCAGCGGGATGAGGACGAGGTTGGACTTGTCCAGACCGCGCTCCTCGTAGGCCTTGATGGTCTCGCCGAAACGGATGGCCAGCTTCTGAGAGGTATCGGTAGCGATACGCTGGGGAGCATCGGGCATGAAGGGGTTGGGCAGGCGGCGGTTGATGACAGCGCCGATGAACTCGTAGGGGTTCAGCACGCCGGGATCGACGACCACGGGCATGGCCTCGATGTAGCCGATCTTCTGGATGAAGGCGCGCAGATCCTCGTCGGCCATCTCGGCAGAGATGAGGGTGTAGCCCAGCATACAGCCGTAGATGGACATGGCGGTGTGCAGGGGGTTCAGGCAGGTGCAGACCTTCATCTTCTCGATCTTGTCCACGGTCTCGCGGTCGCAGTACAGCACACCGCCCAGCTCCAGCGGAGGACGGCAATTGGTGTAGTGATCCTCGATGCACAGGTACTGGGTCTCCTCAGCGTTGACGAAGGGAGCGGTGAAGGTGTGCTTCTCGGTAACGATGGTGTAGTTATCCTCAAAGCCATCCTTTGCCAGCATCTCCTGCACCTTTGCGTCCGGGCGCGGGGTGATCTTATCGATCATGCTCCACGGGAAGGTGATCTTGGTCTCGTCCTGCACATAGGCCAGGAACTCTGCGGGCACCAAACCCTGCTCCACCCACTTTGCAGCGTAGGCGTGGACGGCAGTCTTGACCTTATCGCCGTTGTGAGAGCAGTTATCCATGCTCTGGACGGTCAGGGGCAGCTTGCCGGCCTTGAAGCGCTCGTACAGCAGAACGGTGACCTTGCCCATAGCCAGCACGGGGGTCAGGCCGCGCTCCAAGTCAGCGGGAGCAACGCCGTAGCCCTTCTCAGTGATGGTAAAGGAGATCATCTGCAGGCTGGGGTTCTGGAAGATCTCCACCAGACGTGCCCAGTCGGCGCCGAAGGAATAGTCAGCCTTCAGGCTCTCGGTAACGGAAGCGATGACCTTCTTCTCGATCTCGCCGGTGGACTTCAGGCAGACCAGCAGGCTCAGGTTATCGTATGGCTGGTAAGCCTTGTCGATGATCTCGTAGTCGAAGCTCTCGGCCACGATGACGCCGCGGTCGTACTTGCCGCTGTTCAGTGCGTCGTTCAGCACGGCAGCGGGGAAAGCGCGGAAGATGTTGCCTGCGCCAAAGTGCACCCAAGTGGGCTCGGCGTGGGTCTTGGCCTTGACAGCCTCGATGTCGAATTTGGGCAGCTCGTAGCCCTTTTCTGCCCACTCGGCGGACAGATTGCCGTTTTTGATATCAGATAGCTTCATAATCATCAGCCCTTCTTTTCTTCATCCAGACGATCCAGCAGATCCCAGATACCCAGCATATACTGGATGCCCAGAGCACGGTCATACTTGCCATAGCCGGGGCGGCAGACGCCGGGGCCTTCCTCCCACAGCTGACGGCCGTGGTCGGGGCGGATGTAGCCCTCAAAGCCGCAGTCATGGTAAGCGCGCATCACCTCAATGATGCCGGTCTCGCCGCAGCAGTCGCGGTGCGCAGCCTCAGAGAAGTCGCCGTTGGGGAAGTGGTGGATGTTGCGGACGTGACCGAAAGCAATACGGTCGCAGTGCTTGCGGATGATCTCGGCACAGTTATTGTTGGGGTTTGCGTTCAGGCTGCCGGTGCACAGGGTCAGGCAGTTGTACGGATCGTCCACCATCTTCAGGAAGCGGTCGATGCTGGGCTCGTCCACCAGCAGGCGGGCAGGCCGAAGATATCCCAAGGGGATCGTCCATGTGGATGGCCATCTTGATGTCGCACTCGTGGCAGGTGGGCATCAGAGCTTCCAGGAAGTACTTCAGGTTATCCCACAGCTTCTCCTTGGTGACGGGGGCGTAGGCCTTGAACAGCTCGTCCAGCTTGGCCATGCGCTCCGGCTCCCAGCCGGGGAAGGTCATGTTATACTTCTCGGTGAAGGACATGATATACTCAGCCATGGCCTTGTAATCGCCCTTGATCTTGTCCTTCTCGTAGAACAGTGCGGTAGAACCGTCGCCTACCGGGTGGAACAGGTCGGTGCGGGTCCAGTCGAAGATGGGCATGAAGTTGTAGCAGATGACCTTGACACCAAACTTGGACAGGTTGCGGATGCACTGCTTGTAGTTCTCGATATACTGGTCGCGGGTGGGCAGACCGATCTTGATATCGTCGTGCACGTTGACGGACTCGACAACATCCATATCAAAGCCGTAGGCGTGGATCTGGTCTGCAACCTTCTGGATCTCGTCGATTTCCCAGATCTCGCCGGGCATCTTGTTGTGCAGTGCCCAGACGATGCTGGTCACGCCGGGGATCTGCTTGATGTCGCTCAGGGTGACGGGGTCGTTGCCCTCGCCATACCAGCGCCAACCCATTTTCATAGGCATAGAGAAGTTCCTCCTGTCGTTATTTATCATGTGGCACGCGCAGAACGCCTGCACGCTCTTCTTGCTTATATTCTAATATATCAGTTGTAAAATAGCAATACGCGCAATGCCAATTTTTTGTGTTTATTCTTGTATACTTTACACAAAAAAACGGCAAAATGCCAGTTTTTTAACAAGGTTTTTGGGCAGTGTGCTGCTTGCCTTCCATAGATTCCCTGCTCTGCCGCTGGGCTGCCCAAGCAATAGCTTGTAACCACAAGCGTGTAGTGCTCTGACCCGCCCGGCGCAAAGCAGTCTGTTCCGGTTGACAATTCCTATAAAAACCTTTATATTCAAAACATTCAGCGCCCGCGAAACCTGCCGGGCGCACTCATCCGCTTCTATCCAAACTTCTATATATAAAGGAGGATCCGCTATGGTTTCACCTGACAAGTACATCGCCGGGCGTTCCGCTGCCGATTGGATCGCGGCATATCCCGTGGTCTCCGACCTCTGCGCCCTGAAGGAGACTGCATGGGTAAACCCGGACAAGCTGCCCTTTGCACAGGCTGCGGCTGCCTGTCCGCTGACCCTTGCCGACATCGAGGACGCCGCCGCGCGGCTGGAGCGTTTTGCCCCTACCTTGCCGCCGTCTTTCCTGAAACTGCTGCGACCGGCGGCATCATTGAATCCCCTGTCCGACCCATCCCCCGGATGCAAAAGGTGCTGGATGAGCGCAGCGGCACCCCCATCGCCGGACAGATATGGGTCAAGCTGGACAGCCACCTGCCTATTTCCGGTTCCATCAAAGCCCGTGGCGGTATTTACGAGGTGCTGAAAACCGCCGAGGACATTGCCCTGCACAGCGGAATGCTGCACCTGACCGACAACTACGCCGTTCTGGCAGAGGAGCACTTCCGCAAGCTGTTCTCGCAATACTCCATTGCGGTGGGTTCCACCGGAAATCTGGGGCTTTCCATCGGCATCATGAGCGCAAAGCTGGGGTTTCAGGTCACCGTGCATATGTCCGCTGACGCGCGGCAGTGGAAAAAAAAGACCTGCTCCGCAGCCGGGGCGTCAAGGTGGTGGAATACGCCTCTGATTACAGCATCGCCGTGACCGAGGGGCGCAAGCTGGCGGCGAGCGCCCCCTACTGCCACTTTGTAGATGATGAAAACTCCAAGACTCTCTTTCTGGGCTATGCCGTAGCCGCCCTGCGGCTGAAAAAGCAGCTGGACGCGCAGGGCGTCACCGTGGATGCAGAACATCCCCTCTTTGCCTATCTGCCCTGCGGCGTGGGCGGCGGCCCCGGCGGCGTGGCCTTTGGCCTGAAGATGCTGTTCGGCGATGCCGCACACTGCTTTTTGCCGAGCCCACCCACTCCCCCTGCATGATGCTGGGCATGGCTACCGGCGAAAACAGCAGCGTCTGTGTGCAGGACTTTGGCATCGACAACCGCACCGCCGCCGATGGTCTTGCCGTGGGGCGTGCTTCCGGCTTTGTGGGCGGGTTGATGCGCCCCTTTATGAGCGGCTGCTACACCCTGCAGGACGAGCGGATGTATACCCTTCTGGCACAGCTGGCAGATGCCGAAGATCTTTACCTTGAGCCCAGCGCTCTGGCGGGAATGTATGGCCCGGTGCTCACCCAGCCCGGGCAGCTGCTTGGCGCTTACACCGAAGCTGCCCTGCCCGCCGGTACGCTGGCAAACGCCACCCATCTGGTCTGGGCTACCGGCGGAAATATGGTCCCCGGGAAGAAATGCAGCGCTACTACGCAAAAGGCAAGGCGCTGGCACAGAAATAAACAAAGCCGCCTTTCGTGCCAAACAGCACAAAAAGCGGCTTTTATCATTTTATTTCAGGAGCAAAGAGCCTTGCGGAAGCTTATTCCGGCAGGTCCTCTTCGTTCTCGAGAGAGTGCCAGACGTTCTGGACGTCATCGTTATCTTCCAGAGAATCCAGCAGCTTGCCCATCTGCTTCAGCTGATCGGGATCGGTCAGGCGGGTGGTGGTCATGGGCACCATGGCCAGATCGTCGGACAGGATCTCGTAGCCCTTCTCCTCCAGAGCCTTGACCACAGCGGAGTAGTTCTCGGGGTCGGTGGTGACCTCGGCTGCGTCCTCGCTGGCATCAAAGTCCTCGGCACCGGCATCCAGAGCGTCCATCATGGCCTCGTCAGCGTCCTTATCCTCCAGAGAGATGTCAATGACGCCCTTCTGGTTGAACAGGAAGGCCACGCAGCCCATAGCGCCCAGATTGCCGCCGTTCTTGGCAAAGCAGTGGCGCACGTCGGAAGCGGTACGGTTGCGGTTGTCGGTCAGGGTCTCCACCATGACTGCCACGCCGCCGGGGCCGTAGCCTCGTAGGTGATGGCCTCGAACTCGGTCTTGTCGCCGCCCTCGGCCTTCTTGATGATACGCTGGATGTTATCGTTGGGCACGCTCATGCGCTTTGCCTTGGCGATCAGGTCTGCCAGCTTGCTGTTGGAAGCCGGGTTGGGGCCGCCGTCACGGACGGCAACGCTGATCTCGCGGCCGATCTTGGTAAAGACCTTGGCGCGGGCGCCGTCAGTCTTTTCCTTCTTGCGCTTAATGTTGTTCCATTTGCTATGTCCAGACATGGGAAAGAGCCTCCCTAAATTTATCGGTATCTCCGCCTGCGGGCAGACGGGCTGTGGTCGCCCGCTTGTGGCAGCACACAAAAATCTAACTCTGTTATTTTATCACAATCCACCGGCGCGTTCAAGCCTGAAAAGCCTGATTTTCGCCCGGATGCGTGTAAATCTGCGGTTTACAGCAGCCGCAGTGCCTTGGGGTAGTGGTTTTTCACCCGCCCGCCGGACACCTTGCCGCCGCCCAGCGGCCAGCCGTCCACGGTCACGCAGCACCAGCCGTCCGCTGCCGTGCGGGCTTCCACCTCGCGGCCGGAGAGATACTCGGTGCAGCGGCAGTCGGCAAGGGTCAGCTGCTCGCAGTTCGTGCACAGGCTGCCAAAGGCCGTGAACAGATGGTGCTCCGGCACAAAGCGTTCCTTCTGCACACTGCCCACGAACACCCCCGCCCGCAGCACATGGAGTCCCGTCTGCGGAAAGGCAACCGGCAGCAGCACACCACCGCCGTGCACCACGGCCGGGCGCTGCGCCAGCGCGGGGAAATACTGCCGGGCAAACTCCTGCCATGCGGCAAGGCTCTGCGCCGGGGTGGCTTCCCCCTGCCCCGGTGTCCCGGGTGCGGCGGCTCGTGCCCTGTACTGCATCCCGGCAGGCGCGACTGTCTGCGCGGCGGGCGCTGCGGGCATCTGCGGCCTTGGCAGGCTTCGCAGCCTTGCCCTTGCCCTTTTTGCCCGCCTCGGCAGCGGCGGCAAGCCAGAGCTGCTCCTCCGGGGTGTATTCCCCCGTCCGGCGGCAGGGTGCGGGGCGTGCCCGCCTTGACCAGCCGGGCCATAAAATGCCCCTCGCCGCCCTGACAGGGCCAGATGCGGCGCACCTTGCTCACATCCAGCGACAGACCGCCGGTGCGGTTCTCTTCACCTGCGCTGCCAAAGGTGTAGTCCACATTGCCCAACACATCAGCCAGTGCAAACTCCGGGTGGCGCTGCAAAAACCGCCACCTGTCCTTCGTCCTCCTCCGGCGCAAAGGTGCAGGTCGAATACACCAGCTGCCCGCCGGGAGCCAGTGCCGCTGCGGCGCAGTCCAGAATCTGCGCGCCCAGCTCTGCGCACTGCTTTACCAGTGCTTCGCAGTGCTGCTGCTGCGCTACCGGCTCCTTGCGGAACATTCCCTCGCCGGTGCAGGGCGCGTCCACCAGTACCCGGTCAAAAAACTCCGGCAGCGCCTCGGCAATGCGGGCGGGGGTCTCGTTGAGCACCACGGCGTTGGAAACGCCCATGCGCTCAAGGTTGCTTTTTAAAATTTCGGCGCGCGCAGCCACATACTCGTTGCTCACCAGCACACCGCGCCCCTGCAGTGCCGCCGCCAGCTGGCTGCTTTTGCCGCCGGGCGCCGCGCAGGCGTCCAGCACCCGCATCCCCGGCCGCACGCCCAGCAGCGGCGCTGCCGAGGACGCCGACGGCTCCTGCGAGTAAAACACGCCTGCATGGTGGTACGGATGCCGCCCGGGCTTAAAGTCCGGCTGGTGCACCACAAATGCCGCCTTGCAAAAGGGCGAAGGCTCCAGCGGGAAATCTGCCCGCTGCGCAAACTGCTCCGGCGTGGTGCGCAGCGCCGACACGGTGACCCCGCGCTCTGCCGTCTGCTGCGGGGCGGCATACAGCTGCTCGTACCGCTGCCCCAGCAGGGCACGCTCCCGCTGCTCAAAATATTCCGTAGGCATATTCTTTTCCTCCCATGGGATGTATAAAGCCGCCGGCTGCGGCCACTATGGACTGTGAGGGCGGTCCCGCCCCACAGCAACGACCGAAAGGAGCATTCACACCATGGAAAACCGCAGTGAGAACCGCAGTACCAATTGCAAGAACCAGACCTCTAACCGTACCAGCAGCAAGACCACCAACAGCGCTACCAACGAGCACAAGCACCCCAACCAGTACACCAAGGGTGCCGATGACGAGAGCGCCAAGAACTCCACCAACAGCCGTTCCAGCAACGCAAAAAACAGCCGCTGATGGCGTAAGCGGCATCTGACGGACCACAGATGCCAACAAGCAAAGCCCGCTGCCTTCCACCACTGGTTTCCAGTGCGGAAAGCAGCGGGCTTTCGCATTCTTATTTCTGGTCAGGGTCAAACTGCTGCCACAGCACCTCAAACAGCTGGTGCACACGCTCCAGCTGTCCGTTCAGGTACAGCCAGCCCAGCAGGCACTCGAAGCCGGTGGAAGCACGGTATTCCTCCGGGGAGGCGTGCTTGGCGACGCTGGCCTTGCTGGCGTTGCGGCCGCGCTTGAACACAGCCAGCTCGTCCTCGGTGAACAGCGGCTCCAGCAGCTGCTGTTCCCGGAACTGCGCCTTGGCAGAGACATACTTGACCTTTTCGGCGTTCAGCTTTCCGGCTGAAAGGCGGTGGTGCTCCGCCAGACGCTGGCGCACCAGCAGTTCCAGCACGCTGTCCCCTACACAAAGGCCAGCGCCAGCGGGCTGATTTCCCGCGGGTCGATCTTTTCTGATTCGTTCATGATGCTTTATCCTTAGAAGATATAGTCGAACTGATACTCGCCGATGAGAATGGTATCGTTCTCTTCCACGCCCTTCTGCACCAGCGCGTCCAGAATGCCGCTCTCGCCCAGCTGACGCTGGAAGAACTGCAGGCTCTCGTAGTCGTCCACGTTGCTGCCGGCCAGAATATACTCCAGCCACGGGGCATCCACGCTCCACACATGGGCTTCCATGCGCTGGATGGTGAAGTCGCGGCCGTTCTTCTTGGGCTCCGGCTTTTTTGTACTCGGGGTGAACACCGGCACCTGCGGGATATCCTTGAGACGGTTGTACACGAGACCCGGCAGCTGCTTGACGCCCTGCATGGTGGCGGCAGAGATTGCCACAAAGGTCAGCCCCTTGCCCTCCACATACTGGCGGAAGGTCTCGATCTGCTCCTCGGTGGCAAGGTCGCACTTGTTGCCCACAACGATCTGCGGACGCTCAGCCAGCACGGGGCTGAACTTTGCCAGTTCCTCGTTGATCTTTTCAAAGTCCTCGATGGGGTCGCGGCACTCGCTGCCCGATACGTCAATAACGTGCAAAAGCAGGCGGCAGCGCTCAACATGGCGCAGGAAATCGTGTCCCAGACCGACGCCCTCGCTGGCGCCCTCGATCAGGCCGGGAATGTCGGCGCAGACAAAGCTTGCGCCCTCACCCACCGACACAACGCCCAGCGTGGGCACAAGGGTGGTAAAGTGATAGTTGGCGATCTTGGGCTTTGCCGCGCTGATGGTGGAGATGAGGGTGGACTTACCCACGTTGGGGAAGCCGATCAGACCCACGTCCGCGATCAGCTTCAGTTCCAAGGTCACCTGCAGATCCTCGCCGGGCATACCGGGCTTTGCAAACTTGGGGATCTGGCGGGTGGGGTGGCAAAGTGTGCGTTGCCGTAGCCGCCGCGGCCACCCTTAGCAATGGTGACCGGGGTGTGGTCGGACAGGTCTGCGATAACAAGGCCGCTCTCTGCGTCCTTGATCACGGTGCCCAGCGGCACCTTGATGACCAGATTTTCGGCATTTTTGCCGTGGCACAGGCTTGCACCGCCCTTGCCGCCCTCCGGAGCCACATACTTACGCTTATAACGGAAATCCATCAGGGTGGACAGATGGTCGTCCGCCACAAAGATGATATCGCCGCCCCGGCCGCCGTCACCGC